>Ga0209262_10000018_pt1 | contig 216622 bp, 215 predicted proteins | sample Lowcelwee11metaG_FD_187171 | JGI IMG/M metagenome (GOLD analysis project Ga0209262, IMG submission 187171) | Freshwater pond sediment microbial communities from the University of Edinburgh, under environmental carbon perturbations - Low... | ecosystem: Environmental > Aquatic > Freshwater >...
CACCTAAGCGTTCTCGTCTGCCCAAGCACAAGCACCCACACTAATCGGTTGTTTCTTCTATCTTTTAAAGAGCTGGCTTGAAACTTTTTTCGCTGCCTCAGCGGCGAAGAGGTGCGCATTATATAGATGGCGAACTTAGCGTCAAGCGTTTTGTAAAATATATTTCACATTCCTGTGATCTCCCTGTGCAGTGCGCCCGAAACGTACAATGCTCTCCTCGTAAATCCACAGTGGAATGCGCATCGTGAAATTGATATTGGGCGTCGAATCATCCTGTGACGAAACCGGCATCGCGCTGTATCACAGCGAGCGCGGCCTGCTGGCACACACGCTGCATTCGCAGATCGCACTACATAATGAATATGGCGGCGTCGTGCCCGAACTCGCCTCGCGCGACCACGTGCGCTATGCATTGCCGCTGATCCGCAGCGTATTGCAGAAAGCCGATTGCTCGCTCAAGGATGTCGACGCCATCGCCTATACGCAGGGGCCGGGGCTCTCCGGTGCATTGCTGGTTGGTGCGAGTGTCGCCTGCGCGCTGGCATATACCCTCGACATCCCTACCATAGGCGTGCACCACCTGGAAGGACACCTGCTATCCCCGCTGCTCTCCAGGCCGGCGCCGGAATTCCCGTTCGTCGCATTATTGGTATCGGGCGGACACACACAACTGATGCAAGTGGATGGCGTGGGACGTTACACCCTGCTGGGAGAGTCGGTCGACGATGCGGCGGGAGAGGCGTTCGACAAGAGCGCGAAACTATTGGGACTGGATTACCCGGGCGGTGCCCTGCTGGCGAAACTGGCGCAGAGCGGCACACTCGGTCGTTTCAAACTGCCGCGCCCGATGCTGCACAGCGGCGACCTGGATTTCAGCTTCAGCGGCTTGAAGACGGCTGTGCTCACGCTCACGCAACAGCACGAGTTGACCGACCAGACCCGCGCCGACATCGCCCATGCCGCGCAGGAAGCCATCGTGGATGTGCTGGCGACCAAAGCACTGTCCGCACTGGGACAGACCGGGCTGGATCAATTGGTCGTGGCGGGAGGCGTGGGGGCGAACCGGCTGTTGCGCAGCCGCCTGAGCGAAAAGATCGGCAAGCGCGGCGGCAAGGTGTTCTATCCCGACCTGGAATTCTGCACCGACAACGGGGCGATGATCGCCTTCGCCGGCGCGATGCGTTTGCAACAGCAAGCAGCGCAGCGCGGCTATCGTTTCAATGTGAAGCCGCGCTGGGACCTGCGCGAACTGAACTACGCCGACTGAGCTCCGGACTTCTTGCCGCCGATCTTGCTTTCTTTTCCCGTCAGCAGGTTCTGGATGTTGCTCTTGTGCCGCCAGATCAGCAGCATCGACATGATTGCCGTTGCGAACACCAGTTCCGGACGCAAGTGGACCAACATGGCATATATAGGCGCAGCGATAGCCGCGACCAGCGCCGCCAGCGAGGAGTAGCGGAACGCCACCGCGACCAGCAGCCAGGTCGCCAGCACAGCCAAGCCCATCCAGACACTCAATGCCAGCAACACGCCCAGCGCGGTCGCCACGCCTTTGCCGCCCTTGAACTTCAGGAACACTGGGAATACATGACCGAGGAAAACGGCGATGGCGACCAGCGCCACGATCATCAGCCCCTCACCATCGTGCGGTGCGAAACGGATCGCCAGAAACACCGCCAACCAGCCTTTCGCCGCATCGCCCAGCAGCGTCAGCGCCGCCGCCGCCTTTTTGCCGCTACGCAGCACATTGGTCGCGCCGGGATTGCCGGAACCGTAGGAGCGCGGATCGGCCAGACCGAAAGCCTTGCTCATCAATACCGCGAAGGAAACCGAACCGATCAGGTAGGCGCACACAACAAATATTAGGGTGATCATCTGTAATACCTTAAAATGCCAAGCGGCGGATTTTACTTGAATGCGCCACAGTCACCAAACAACCGGCTTCACACCTTATGGACATCATCTTTCTGCGCGAACTCAAGGTCGTCACACTCATCGGCATCTACGAGTGGGAAAAACGCGTACCGCAGACTTTGCAGCTCGACCTCGATATCGCCCTGCCCAACAGCCGCGCCTGCCAGAGCGATGACATCAATGATGCGCTGGATTACGCGCAGGTCGCGCAGCATATCCAGACCGTACTGAGCGACGGGCATTTCTCCCTGCTGGAAACGCTGGCCGAACATATCGCCCAGATCATCCTCAAGGACTTCAACGCGCCCTGGGTCAAGGTCAGTGTCGCAAAACTGCAGGCCATCCGCAACTGCAAGCAGGTCGGCATCAGCATCGAACGCGGTCAGATCAAATAAGCCTGCTGCAGGCGAATCAGCAGCAGACTGCCGTTACAAATCTCCCTACCTCAAGCAGGTTCATGCTCACTCAATTCGCAGCAAAGCGGAACTTAACGTCCCGCGACCACTCGGAGTAGCCGAGTACGCACACGGCATACCGATCAGTCCATGTTAGAATGAAACATCCATGAAACACCCTCTCCATATATTCACGCTCTTGTTGTTTGCGTTGACGCAGTTCGTTGCGCCTTTCGCGCACGCGCACGTGGACGGGGTTCAGGACAAAGCGAGTATCCATACGAGCGACATCCCGCACCATCTTCCTTATCCGGGTCTCGCGCATTGCCATATCGAATCGCATGAGTCACCTGCCATCAATCTGCATCAGGAATACCAGCGCGACGATGCCGCAGCCTTGCCCGCCGCACCTGCCACCTCCTTGCGCACCCTCGCATCAAACGATACGACCAATGTATCGAACGACTACGAATCGCGCGCCCACGTCGCCTTCGCCCACCAGCGGCCGCACCCGCAAGCTCCGCCCGCCTGAACCGGCCCCTGAATCTCCCAATAACTCCCGACCATTTCCCCGATTTGGTCAGTACAATGATTAGATAACTCGAATGGTGTTCGCATCGTTCCGGAGGATGTATCAATGAATAGGTTTCATCTGTCCTTTCTGTGCCTGATGCTGGCACTCCCGTCACACGCACAGGAGCTCACGCTTAGCACGGCTCAGCTGCAATCATTGGGCATCGTCAGCGCCCCGCTGCCGGCAAGGCAACAAGGCGAATTCGCCGGCATGCCCGCGCAGGTCGTCATCCCGGGCAACCAGCTCTTCACTATCAGCACCCCGCTGGCCGGCATGGTCGAACAAACGCTGGTAGGCGTCGGTGATCCGGTGAAAAAAGGCCAGCGGCTGGCCACACTGCAAAGCCCGGCACTGGCCGAAGCGCAGCGCGGATTACTGCAGTCTTCAACCCAGGCACAACTCGCCAAAGAGAATCTGGCGCGCGATGAACAACTGTGGAAGGACGGCATCATCTCCGAGAGCCGCCTGCGCGCGACACAGAGCCAATCCCGCGAAGCGCATGCAGCACTCGCGGAGCGCAAACAACTCCTCAAACTTGCCGGCATGGCGGACGCCGATGTTGCGCGTTTGCAGTCGGACAACACGCTCAGCAGCCAGCTCGCCATCACTTCGCCCATCGACGGCGTCGTGCTGGAAAAGACGGCCAGTTCCGGCCAGCGTTTCGAAGCGGCCATCCCCTTGTTCAAGGTCGCGAAGCTGGAACCCCTGGCGCTCGAGATCCAGGCCACGCTCGCCAGCACGCAGGGACTCAAGATCGGCGCGCCAGTCAGCGTTCCCGCCTATGCGGCAAAGGGAAAACTCACTGCCATCGGCCGCAGTCTGAGCGGCGACAATCAAACCATATTGTTGCGTGCGCTGATCAAGGAAGGCGCGGCCAATCTGCGTCCGGGTCAATTCGTAGAAGTTTCCATCGGAACATCGGGCGAGGCCTTGAACCAGTGGAACGTCCCCAATGACGCCTTGGCTCGCATCGCTGGCAAGGTGGTGGTTTTCGTCCAGACCGCCAAAGGTTACCGCAGCGAGACCGTGACGGTACTACATGAAGGTGCCAGCAACAGCACGGTGAGCGGCAAATTCAAAGGAGACGAGAAGATCGCCGTGCGCGGCGTCTCTGCGCTCAAAGCCAGCCTGATGGGTATCGGGGGCGAATGATGCTGTCCAAACTGGTCGAATTCGCGCTGACCCAGCGCCTGCTTGTTTCTGTGCTCACACTGTTGCTGATCGGCGCTGGCATCGCCTCGTTCCGCGAACTGCCCATCGACGCTTTCCCCGATGTCTCCTCCACCCAGGTGAAGATCATCATGAAGGCACCCGGCATGACGCCGGAAGAAGTCGAAGCACGCATCGTCACGCCCATCGAACTGGAGATGCTGGGCATCGCCAACCAGCGCATGCTGCGCTCCATCTCCAAATATGCCATCGCTGACATCACCATCGATTTCAACGACGGCACCGACATCTACTGGGCGCGCCAACAAGTCGCGGAGCGCCTCAACAACGCGATGCGCGATCTGCCCGGCGGCGCCAGCGGCGGACTCGCGCCGATCACCACCCCGCTGGGCGAGATGTTCATGTTCACCGTGGAAGGCGAAGGCATCTCGCTGGAACAACGCCGCACGATACTGGACTGGACGATACGCCCGGCCTTGCGCACCCTGCCCGGCGTGGCAGACGTCAACTCGCTCGGCGGTCTGGCGCGCAGTTTTGAGGTCGTGCCCGATCACACAGCACTCGCTGCCCGCGGACTTTCCATGCAGCAATTGCAGGATGCGCTGGAAGCCAACAACCGCAACGACGGCGCCGGTCGCCTCAGCGACGGCGACGAATCGCTGCTGGTACGGGCCGAAGGCAGCATCAGGACCTTGCAGGACGTGAGCAACATCGTCGTCGCCAGCCCGGGCAACAATCCGATCCGCGTGAGCGACATCGCCAAGGTGCGCATCGGCAGCCTGACGCGCTACGGCGTCGTGACGATGGATGGAAGACAAGAGGCGGTCGAGGGTCTGGTGCTGGGCTTGCGCGGTGCCAATGCGCAGAAGGTGGTAGATGGCGTGCATAGGAAACTCGCCGAACTCGCCCCCACCCTGCCACAGGGCGTGACGACCAAGGTCTTCTATGATCGCGGCAGCCTGGTGAAGCGTGCCGTCGGCACAGTCACCAAAGCGCTCGCCGAAGCCATCGTGCTGGTCGTCATCCTGTTGGTGCTGTTCCTCGGCAATCTGCGCGCCGCACTGGTGGTCGCGCTGACCCTGCCGCTGGCGGTGCTGATTACCTTCATCATGATGCAGAAATTCGGCATGTCGGCCAACCTGATGAGCTTGGGCGGTCTCGCCATCGCGCTCGGTATGCTCGTCGACGGCGCCGTGGTGGTGGTGGAGAACGTCATCAGCCACCTCGGAGAAAGACGTCCGCACATCCCGCACCTGCACGTCATCTACCGCGCGGTGAAAGAAGTCATCACGCCGGTGGCGGCGGGCGTCGCCATCATCATCATCGTGTTCCTGCCTTTGATGACGTTGCAGGGCCTGGAAGGCAAGCTGTTCATTCCGGTCGCGCTCACCATCGTGTTCGCACTGGCCGGCTCGCTGCTGCTCTCGCTTACCGTCATCCCCATGCTGGCTTCCTACATGCTCAAGACCGCCAGCCATGAAGATCCTTGGTTGGTACGCAAGGCGCTGGCACTGTACACACCGCTGCTTGCCAAAGCACTGGCCAACGAACGCAAGGTGCTGGGAAGCGCCATCGGCATGCTGCTGGTCACCGTGATCGTGTACAGCTTCATCGGCAAGACCTTCATGCCGGAAATGGACGAAGGCGACATCATCATGCAGACCGCCAAGCTGCCCTCCATCAACATCGTGCAGACCGCCAACATCGACCAGCGCGTGCAGTCGGCCATCCTCAAGTCGGTGCCCGAGGTGCAGAGCATCGTCTCGCGCGCCGGTGCCGACGAACTCGGTCTCGACCCGATGGGGTTGAACGAGACCGACAACTTCCTCGTGCTGAAGCCGCAGGAAGAATGGCGCTCACCGGACAAGAACGCGATCATCGACGAGATACGTAAAGTGATGGCCGATTTCCCCGGACTGGAATACAGCTTCACCCAGCCTATCGCCATGCGCGTCTCCGAGATGCTCACCGGTTCTCGCGGCGATGTCGCCATCAAGATCTTCGGCACCGACATCGCCAAACTCAGCGAGCTGTCGGAACAGATGGTGACTGTCATCGAGGGCATCGAAGGCAGCGAGGACGCCTACACCGTAAAGAACAACGGTGTGCAATATTACCGCGTGGTCATCGATCGCCTCGCCGCAGGCCGTCTGGGATTGAGCGTGGACGACATCAGCAACTCACTGCGCACCCAGGTGGAGGGCCGCCTGCTGGGCACGGTGATCGAGGAAGGTCGCCGCACCCCGCTGCTGCTGCGCGGCGATGCCGAAGTACAGCAATCACCCGCCCTGTTCGCCGCGCTCACTCTGCCGCTGGCGAACGGTCAGAACGTGCCGCTCTCGGTCATCGCCAAACTGGAACGCGCGGACGGCCCGGTCAAGGTCGACCGCGAGAACGGCCAGCGCATGGTGGTGATCCAGAGCAATGTGCGCGGACGCGACCTGGTCGGTTTCGTGGATGAAGCCAAGGCCGCCGTCGCCGCGCAGATCCAGTTGCCGGAAGGCTACCTCGTCACCTGGGGCGGCCAGTTCGAGAACCAGCAACGTGCCGCCGCACGTCTGGCGGTGGTGGTTCCGATCGCACTCGGTCTGATCTTCCTGCTGCTGTTCGCCACCTTCGGCTCGGTGCGCCAGGCCGCTCTGGTACTCACCAATATCCCGTTCGCACTCATCGGCGGCGTGTTCGCGTTGTGGATCAGCGGCGAGTATCTCTCCGTTCCCGCCTCGGTCGGTTTCATCGCCCTGCTCGGTATCGCGGTGCTGAACGGCGTGGTGATGGTGACCTACTTCAACCAGTTGCATAACGAAGGCATGGAGATCACCCGCGTGATCACCGAGGGCGCCAAACGCCGCCTGCGCCCGGTGCTGATGACCGCCAGCATCACCCTGTTCGGTCTGCTGCCACTGCTGTTCGCCAACGGCCCCGGCTCGGAGATCCAGAAACCGCTGGCCATCGTGGTCATCGGCGGCCTGATCAGTTCCACCGCGCTGACGCTGATCATGCTACCCATACTTTACCGCCGCTTCGGCATCGAAGCAGTGAGAGGACATGTATGAAAGAATTGAATTGTTGTCTGACCCTGGTCTGCCACAAGTCGCTGGAAGAGCGTATGGTCGATCATCTGTTGCAACACCCGGACTGGGTGCGCGGCTTCACCATCACGCGCGTCGAGGGCGGCAGCCAGAAAGAACTGCTGCCCAGCATGATTGAACAGGTGCGCGGCCGCTCGCAGCGGGTGCAACTTCTCAGCGTGATGAATCTCGACGATGCCCATGCGCTGATCGCGCATCTCAAGGAATCCGACCCCAACACCGAGATCGCCTATTGGCTCACCCCCGTCATCGAATTCGGGAGACTGGCATGAACATTCGTATCTCCATCCTGTTATCCCTGGCCCTGTGCGTCTGTCCCGCGTTCGCCGCAGACTATCCCGACCTGCCGCCGCACAACCAGGTCGATGTCGCACTGGACAGCCATATCGATGTGCTGAATGCGGAGACCGGCATCCGTATCGAACAGACCAACCAGCGCCGCTGGGAAAGCGGCAACTACGAATTCAACGTGCGCGCCGGTACCGCGCAGCGGCGCACCACCGTGCCAGGGCAGAAGATGAAAGAATGGGATGTCGCCATCGAACGGCCACTGCGTCTCATCAATAAAGTGCTGCTCGATGACGATATCGGTGCCGAGGGAGTCGTCCGCGCCACGCATGCACTAGGCGACGCGCGCCATGAGTCCGGACGCACGCTGTTGCACCTGTGGTTCAACTGGCAACGCGAGCAGATGCAGGTGCTGCAATGGCAGCAGCAGGTGGACATCTTAAAACAACAGGCTTTGACGACCGAAAAACGCCTCAAGGCGGGTGACGCGCCGCGTATGGAATTGAGCCAGGCCAACGCGGCTGTCGCACAGGCAAACGTATCGCTGCAACAGGCCAGGATGCGTGCGGAACTGGCCGGCAACGAGCTGACACGCCAGTTCCCCGCCATCATCCTGCCGGCACAGCCGACCTCTTCGGAACCCAGTCCGATCAGCGAAAATCTCGACTACTGGAAACGATTGATCCTCGACCACAACCACGAATTGGAGATGGTGCGTTCCGAACGGCGCTACCAGCAGATGCTGGCCGAGCGCAGCCGCGCCGAGCGTATCCCGGATCCCACCATCGGCGTGCGCTACTCGAACGAACTGGCCGGCAGCGAGAAGGTGGCCGGTGTCTATGTTTCCATCCCGCTCTCTTTCGGACTGCGCGGCACACATGCCGAGAATGCGGAACAGCAGGCAGAGATTGCTGGCCACCGCGAGAACGCCGTACAACGCCGTCTGGATGCCGACATCTACGCCGCCCATACGCAGGCGATCCATAGTTACCAGATCTGGCAGCAGGCGAAAGAGGCCGCCGACAGCATCCGCCAGAATGCCGAACTGGTCACCCGCGCCTACAGTCTGGGCGAGAGCAGCCTGTTCGAAACGCTCACCGCGCGCCGTCTGGGGCTCGAGTCCGCTTTGGCGGAAAACCTGGCCCGGCTGGATGCCAACGAAGCGCGTTATCGCCTGCTGCTCGATGCGCATCAACTGTGGCAGACCGACACAGACCGGCACGGAGAGCACTGATGCCCGACATGCAGGAATGGATAGGCGGCATCGCCGCAACCCTCACCACCTGCTCGTTCATCCCGCAGGTGTGGCGCGTACTGAAGACGCGCCACGCCAAAGACATCTCGCTGGGTATGTATGCGCTGTTTACCGGCGGCGTGGCGCTGTGGCTGGTATACGGCATCCTGCTCGGCGCCTGGCCCGTCATCATCGCCAACTGTATCACTCTGGTACTGGCCGGAATGGTGCTGGTCCTGAAGATCCGTTTCGGCTGAAACCCACCCGACTGCGTTACAATCCGGTTCTCAATAAACAGTCCTCTCTTCCGGTTCGACCATGCTGAAAAAGATACGTGTTAGCGATGTGCGGGCAGGAATGTTCGTCCACGAGATATGCGGCAGCTGGATGGACCATCCGTTCTGGAAGAAGGCCTTCCTGCTCGAAGAGAACGAAGACCTGAAGACACTGAAGACCTGCGGCGTGCAGGAGATTTGGATCGACACCGACAAGGGTTTGGACATCGGGGCCGAAGCGGTGCTTTCCACTCCCGCGGAAGCGACCCAAAAGGTCGAAGACGAACTGAAAGCCATCGCCAAGGAACCCTTGCGCGAGCCGCGCGTCCCCATCCACGAGGAACTCGAACGGGCCCGAAAACTGCAAGCCAAGAGCAAGGCGGCGGTCACCTCCATGTTCCAGGAAGTGCGCATGGGCAATGCCATCAAGGTCAGCGATGCGGCCCCTCTGGTGGAGGAGATCAGCGAGTCCATCACGCGCAACCCGGAAGCCTTCCTAAATCTGGCCCGACTCAAGACCAAGGACGATTACACCTATATGCACTCGGTCGCCGTGTGTGCGCTGATGATCGCCTTGGGCAAGCAGCTCGGGCTGACCGGCAACGACCTCAAGGAGGTCGGACTGGCCGGACTGCTGCACGACGTCGGGAAGATGATGATTGACGATGCAGTGCTGAACAAGCCCGGCAAGCTCACCGACGAGGAATTCAACATCATCAAAGAACATCCGCGCAAGGGTTGGGAATTGCTGAAAGATTCCCCCGAGATCACCGCCACTGCGCTGGACGTCTGTCTGCACCACCACGAACGCGTCGATGGCACGGGTTATCCCGAGCGTATCTCCGGTGAACAGCTGACATTATTCTCCCGCATGGGCGCGGTGTGCGACGTCTACGACGCACTCACCTCGAACCGTTGCTACAAGAATGGCTGGGAGCCCGCCGAAACCATCCGCAAAATGGCGGAATGGCGCAACGGACACTTCGACGAGCGCGTGTTCCAGGCCTTCGTCAAGACCATCGGCATCTATCCGTCCGGCACTTTAGTAAGACTCAAGTCAGGTAGACTGGCTATAGTCATCGAACAGACTGAGAAGAGCCTTCTCACGCCTATCGTAAAGGCCTTCTTCTCAACCAAATCCAACGAACCCTTCTTGCCTGAACTGATCAACCTGAGCAAATCGCAGGAAAGTATCGTCAGTGCCGAAGACCCCGTAAAATGGGGGTTCGATTTGAAACAGATCACAGGAATGTGAATCAGCCCCAATAACAATTTTCTCAGGAGAAACAGCATGTCAGATATCCAGTCGGTCTTGAACGAAAAGCGCGTGTTTGCGCCAACCGATGCCTTTGTGAAGCAGGCCAATGTCTCCGGCATGGCCGCTTACCAAGCGATGGTCGATGCCGCCAACAAGGATTACGCCGGCTACTGGGCCAATCTCGCCCGCGAGACCGTGCTCTGGCACAAGCCCTTCACCAAGACGCTGGACGACAGCAACGCCCCGTTCTACAAGTGGTTCGAGGACGGCGAGCTGAACGTCTCCTACAACTGCCTGGACAAGCACTTGGCAAAGCAAGGCGACAAGACCGCCATCATCTTCGAAGCTGATGACGGCAAAGTCACCAAAGTCAGCTACAAGGAACTGCACGCCCGCGTGTGCCAGTTCGCCAACGGCCTGAAGGCGCGCGGCATCAAGAAAGGCGACCGCGTCATCATCTACATGCCGATGAGCGTAGAAGCCGTGATTGCCATGCAGGGTTGCGCCCGTATCGGCGCGATCCACTCCGTCGTGTTCGGCGGCTTCTCTTCCAAGAGCCTGCACGAGCGCATCACCGATGCACAGGCCGTGGCAGTCATCACCTCCGACGGCCAGTTCCGCGGCGGCAAGGCGATGCCACTCAAGCCCGCCGTCGACGAGGCCCTGACCATGGGCGGCTGCGAAGGCGTGCACAGCGTCATCGTCTACCAGCGCACCAAGGGCGAAGTGCAATGGCACCAGAACAATGTCTGGTGGCATGACGTCATCGCCGGACAGGGCAGCACCTGCGAACCGGAATGGGTAGGCGCCGAGCATCCGCTGTTCATCCTCTACACCTCCGGTTCCACCGGCAAACCCAAGGGCGTGCAGCATTCCACCGGCGGCTACCTGCTGGGCGCGATGGTTTCGATCAAGTGGGTGTTCGACTACAAAGACTCCGACATCTTCTGGTGTACCGCCGACGTGGGCTGGATCACCGGCCACAGCTACGTCGCCTACGGCCCGCTGGCCATGGGCGCGACCCAAGTCATCTTCGAAGGCGTGCCGACCTATCCGGACGCGGGCCGTTTCTGGAAAATGATCCAGGACCACAAGGTCACCACCTTCTACACCGCACCGACCGCTATCCGCTCACTGATCAAGCTCGGCGGCGACCTGCCCAAACAATACGATCTGTCCTCGCTGCGCCTGCTGGGCTCCGTGGGCGAACCGATCAACCCCGAAGCATGGATGTGGTACTACAACACCGTCGGCGGCGCACGCTGCCCGATCGTGGACACCTGGTGGCAGACCGAGACCGGTTGCCACATGATCGCCCCGCTGCCCGGCGCGATGCCGATCAAGCCCGGCACCTGCACCCTGCCGCTGCCCGGCATCATGGCCACCATCGTCAACGAAGCAGGCGACGAAGTGCATGACCAACACGGCGGCTTCCTCGTCATCAAGAAGCCCTTCCCCTCGCAGATCCGCACCATCTGGGGCGATCCCGAGCGCTACAAGAAAGGCTACTTCCCCGAAGAGATGCACGGCGCCTACCTGGCCGGCGACTCCGCACACCGTGACGAAGACGGCTACTTCTGGATCATGGGCCGTATCGACGACGTGCTGAACGTCTCCGGTCACCGCCTTGGCACCATGGAGATCGAATCCGCACTGGTTTCCAATCCGCTGGTTGCGGAAGCCGCCATCGTCGGCAAACCGCACGAGATCAAGGGCGAAGCCGTGGTCGCGTTCGTGGTGCTGAAGGGCGCGCGTCCTGCCGATGCGGCAGCGGCGAAGAAACTGGCCGATGAGCTGCGCAACTGGGTGGGCAAGGAGATCGGACCGATCGCCAAACCCGACGAGATCCGCTTTGGCGACAACCTGCCCAAGACCCGTTCCGGCAAGATCATGCGCCGTCTGTTGCGTGCGGTCGCCAAGGGCGAAGAGATCACTCAGGACGTTTCCACATTGGAAAACCCGGCCATTCTGGAACAGTTGAAGGAAGTGATTAAGTAAGCAACTTCGGAAATATCCGAAAAATAAGGGGGAGCAGAGATGCTCCCCCTTGTTTTTTTGCCACCTGAGTAACAAAAAACCTTCAATAATCAAACTGGAATGACACGACCGAGGTTGACCCAAGCCCTTGCCTCCGCTACCATCGCGACACCTCAATCAAGACGGCTATCCATAGTGTCCATCAAAAAACCGTTACTGCTCATTCTCAGCGCCGTGCTCGGCTGCACCGTTGCCATGGCGTCCCATGCAGAGACGGTGGTGGCATTGAATACTCCCGAGTTGACTGCGCCTGCCGTTCAGACCCCGCGCGCTGAAGCAACCGCGCCGCAACAAGCCGCAACGATCCAGACATCAACTGCCGAATCGACAGCCGAACCCGAAACACAAGCACCCGCCCCGATCCGCGAAGCGATGATCGTCGCGCCCGAACCTGTCCCGGATGATCTGTGGCAACGCATCCGCAACGGCTATGGTATGAACGAGCTGAACAGCCCGCTGATCAAGCGCCACGAGAAGTGGTATGCCAGCCATCCCGACTACGTGTTGCGCATGACCGAACGCGGTCGCCGTTACTTGTTCTACATCGTCGAGGAAGTCGAACGCCGCGGCATGCCGATGGAGATCGCGCTGTTGCCAATGATCGAGAGCGCCTTCAACCCCGGCGCCAATTCAGTGGCGAGCGCCTCCGGCATCTGGCAGTTCATCCCCTCCACCGGCAAACACTTCGGCATGGAGCAGAACTGGTGGCACGACGGCCGTCGCGACATCATCGGTGCAACCAACGGCGCGCTGGACTATTTGCAAAAGCTGCATGACCAGTTCGGCGATTGGGAGCTGGCGCTGGCCGCCTACAACTGGGGCGAGAATGCCGTCGCCCGCGCACAGGCCAAAAACCGCAAACTGCGCAAACCCACCGATTACTCGCATCTCAGAATGCCGCGCGAAACCCAGAACTACGTGCCGAAACTGCTGGCCGTGAAGAACATCGTCAGTGACCCTGCCCGCTTCGGCCTGATCCTGAGCGACGTGCCCGATACACCCTACTTCGAAGCAGTCGCCGCCAATCAACACATGGATGTGAAGATCGCCGCCGAACTCGCCGACATCTCGATGGAAGAATTCATCGCCCTCAATCCCAGCCACAACCGCCCGGTGATCCTGCAGGACACTTCCAACGTGCTGCTGCTGCCGGTGGACAAGGTCGAGACCTTCCGCAGCAACCTGGCCAAGACCAATCTGCGACTGGTCTCCTGGCAGCCCTACGAAAGCAAAAAAGGCGAGCGCTTCGAGCAGATCGCCGCCCACTTCGGCTTATCGATATCCGAATTGCGCTCGGCCAACGGCTTGTCCAAGTATGCGCAGGAAAGCAACGGCCAGACCCTGCTAGTGCCAATCAAGGATGAGGAATCGGCGATCCAGTTCGCCGCGTTCAATATGCATCCCAACGCGGTCGCCGAAATGTACGGCGCTGTCCGCTACACAGTACGCAAGGGCGACACCATCTCCACCATCGCGCGCCGCTTCCATGTCAGCCAGCGACAACTGCGCGAAGCGAACAACGGCAGAACCTTCCTGCGCATCGGCCAGCATTTCAACATCGTCCTGTCCGACACCAATCGCCCCGTCGCACGCAAGCGTAGCGTCACCGCGACCAAAGCCAAATCGAAGAAGAACACCAACACCCGCAAGAAGTCGGCCAGCATGAAGGTCGCTTACGACACCAGTCACTCCAGGCAATCGAACTGATCTATTTGTTGTACAGGTGGCAATGCACCTGATGCGTCGTGCTGATCCGGCTTGAGTCCGGATAGCGTGAGCAGACCGCCATCGCGCGTGCGCAACGCGGCGCGAAATGGCAGCCCGCAGGCGGGTTCGCCGGCGACGGCAGATCACCATCCAGTTTGACATATTCCCTGCCCGCCCCGTCGATGCGAGGCACTGCCGACAGCAATGCCTGCGTGTAAGGATGCTGCGGTGAACGCATCACCTCCTCCGTCGTACCGCGCTCGACGACACGCCCCAGATACATCACGCACACCTCGTGCGCGAGATATTCCACCACCGCCAGGTTGTGGGTGATGAAGAGATAGCTCAGCCCAAATTCCTGCTGAAGCTCTTTCAGCAGATTCAGTATCTGTGCCTGAACCGACACATCCAGCGCCGAGGTCGGCTCGTCGCAGATCAGCAGTTGCGGCGACACCGCCAGCGCGCGCGCGATGGCGATGCGCTGGCGCTGCCCACCGGAGAACTCGTGCGGATAACGCCACTTGCTATCGCGCGCCAGCCCCACTTTATCCAGCAAGCCGTCGATATGCGCCTGCCGCGCTGCACTACTGTCGCCTATGTTCAGCGCAGTCATGCCTTCTTCCAGTATCTCAGCCACGCGCATCTTGGGATTCAGCGAAGCATACGGGTCCTGGAACACCATCTGCATCATCGAACGTGCCGCATTCGTCCCGATCAACTCTTTGCCGTCGAACTGCACGCTGCCGGCGGTAGCCGGAACCAGCCGCAACAGCGATTTTCCCAGCGTCGTCTTGCCGCAGCCAGACTCGCCCACCAGCGCCAGCGTGCGCCCCTGCGGGATGGACAGCGACACGCCGTCCACCGCTTTCACCTGCCCCACTGTGCGTTGCAGCAGTCCTTTGCGGATGTGGAAGTGGACTTGCAGGTCGGAGACCTGCAATAAAGCTCCCTCTCCTGCGCTGTTGCGCTCCCCACCCCCGCAAGCGGAGGAGTGGCTGGGGATGAAAGATGATTCTCGTTTCACATTTCCAGTTTCAGTATATAGATGGCACCTCACCCCGCGCCCATCCGCCACCATCGTCCACTCCGGCGTCTGCTCGTGGCACAGCGTCCAGGCCTTGTCACAGCGTGGCGCAAAGCGGCAACCCTGCGTGATGCTGCCCAAGGGCGGCACGCTGCCGGGGATGGCGCTCAGCGGTTGCCCGCTGCGCCGCGCGTCCGGCAAGGCGGCAAACAATTTTTGCGTATAGGGATGCAACGGTTTGGCGAACAACTGCTCGCGCGTGGCCTGCTCGACGATCTGTCCCGCATACATCACGCCGACGCGGTGCGCGTTCTCCGCCACCACGCCCAGATCGTGGGTGATGAGCAACATCGCCATACCCAGCTTGTCCTGGGTATCGCGCAACAGTCGCAATACCTGCGCCTGTATCGTCACATCCAGTGCCGTGGTCGGCTCATCGGCGATCAGCAGCTTTGGACTGCCCGCCAAAGCCATCGCGATCATCACGCGTTGCTTCATGCCGCCGGAAAGCTGGAACGGGTATTCATGCACGCGGCGCGCGGCATCGGGGATGCCGACTTGGTCCAGCAATTCGACACAGCGGGCATTGGCAGCAGCTCCATTTATGCCATGGTGCAGCGCCAGCACCTCGCCGATCTGCTGCCCCACCGTCATCACCGGATTCAAACTCAGCCCGGGCTCCTGGAAGATCATCGCCATCGTGCCGCCGCGCACTTCGCGCATGTCGTGCTCGGGCAGATCGAACAATGCGGCCCCCTCCATCTGCACCGCTCCGCCCGAATTCACCACGCCATCGGGGAGCAGGCGCATCAACGACAGCGCCGTCATCGACTTGCCGCTGCCGGATTCACCCAGCAGGGCGAAGGTCTCGCCCGCCGCGATGTCGAAAGAGATGCCGTCCACGATGGCCGCGCCGTTACGCAGGCGGGTGACGAGTTTGTCGACCTTGAGCAGGCTCATGTCGCCGTCTCCGTCCGGTTCAGGCGCGGATCGAAGGCATCGCGCACCGCATCGGCGAACAGGTTGGCCGCCAGCACCAGCACCAGCATGAAACCGAAGGCCGCGGCCAGCGCCCACCACACCATGGGCTCGCGCCCCATCTCCAGGCGCGCGGCGTTGATCATGGTGCCGAATGAGATCATCGAGGGATCGACGCCGACACCGACGTAGGACAGCACCGCCTCGGCCAGCACCAGCGCGGAGAAATCCATCACCAGCGCGATGAGGATGATGTGCATCACATTGGGCATGATGTGGCGGGTAAGGATACGCAAGCTGGACACGCCAAACGACTGCGCCGCCTGGATGTATTCCATCTCGCGCAGTTTCAGCGTCTCGCCGCGTAGCAGGCGGCACAGCCCGGTCCAGCTGGTCATGCCAAGAATGAGGCACAGGAACACCAACCGCAGGTCGGCGCGCGAAGCAGCGGTATCGAACCAGTCCGGATGGGTATCGATGGTCACCTGCATCATCAGTACTGCCGCCGCGATGAGCAGCACACTGGGGATGGAGCTCAGCACCGTGTAGATATACTGGATGACATCGTCCACCCAGCCGCGGAAATAGCCCGCCGCCACGCCGAGGAACAGGGCCAGCGGCAGCGTCACCAGCGTGGTCACTGTGCCGATGATGAGCCCGGTACGTATGCTCTTGAGCGACAGATACAACACATCCTGCCCGACCTTGTCTGTACCCAGCACGTGGTAGACAGCGGCCAGACTGACAACGGCACCGATGAGCGTGGTAAGGATCAGCGTCGCGCTGGAGACCGCGCGGTCGCACCCGGAAGCGCAGTGCAAGGTCCGGTGCGAAAGATAGAACGACAACAGCCCGACCAGCAGTCCCAATCCCCCGCCGATCAGCGCCCGCTTCAGCACATCGGCATCGCGTTGCGACACATCCGCCAGATGCGCCCCGCCAAACTGCAAGCGCGGATAGTCGCGCCGGATATTGCCCTGCGCGTCGGTCATACTCTCCTTGGCATACAGGGTGAGTGCGAACGGCTCGGAATAGGTCTTCTCGGTTTGCGTGCGCAACGGCCCGACCAGCGTGTCGAACACGCTCAACACCTCGGGCGAATATACCTTCTCGCCGCCGTTCGTTTGCGGCAAAGCCAGGCGGAAGTGCAGCGTATCGAGCAAGCCGACTGCGAGGAACAGCGACAGCACCAGCAGCGACACCATCGCCACGCTGCTCCGCGCCACGCGCCGCCAGGGCAACAACAGATGCTCGTGCCGCCGCACATACCAAGCTGCCACACCCGCCGCCGCCAGCAGCAGGAACACCAGCGCATCGCTCCAGAGGATGACGGGCGTGAAACTCATTGCAGCCTCACCCGCGGATCGACGACGGTATAGGAGATATCGGTCAGGATCAGTCCCACGATGTACAGCACCGAACCGAGGAACACCATCGCGCGCACCACGCTGAAGTCCTGCGCGTTGATGGCGTCGATGGTGTAACTGCCCAGGCCGGGAATGCCGAAGAACGACTCGGTGAGCAGGCTGCCCATGAACAGCAGCGGGATGACCACCACCACGCCGGTCAAGATCGGGATCATCGCGTTCTTCAGCACATGGGTGAACAGCACGCGTAACTCGGATAGACCTTTGGCGCGCGCGGTGCGCACATAGTCCTTGCCGATCTCTTCGAGGAAGATGGTGCGATACCAGCGACTACTGGAGCCGACGCCACCCATCACACCGATCAAAATGGGCAACACCACGAATTTGAAACCATCCGCCCCGCCCGCATAGCCCGAGATGGGCACCAGATGCCACAGCTTGCTGACGACGAACTGGCCGCCGATGATGTAGAACAGACCGGATACCGACATCAGGAGCACACACAAAGCCACGCCAGCCATGTCCAACGCGGTGGCGCGGAACAGCGTCATCAGCAGGGCGAAACTGACATACACAATCAGCCCGACAAGGAATGTCGGCAACGCGATGGCCAGACTCGGCCCCATGCGTTTGGCGATCTCGCGGCCGATGCTGCGACCGTCGTCGGACATGCCGAAGTCAAAAACGAACATGCTGGCCGATTTCTGCCAGAAGATGGTGTCAGTGAGTATGTCCGTGCCGCTGGCAGAGCTATTGATCAGCAAGGGCTTGTCGTAGCCGCGCTGCTGCTTCCACTTCTCGATGGCTTCCGGCGTCACGCGCTTGCTGCCGAGCTGCATGCGTGCCATATCGTCGGGGGTGTTCACCACGAAGAACAGCGCGAAGGTGAGCAGATTCACCCCGATCAGGATGGGTATTGCGTAGAGGATGCGGCGGATGAGATAAGCGATCATGGCTGGCCTCTATTGTACGGGAATACCCACTTGGCGAGACAGCGGAACACTCGCGGAATCGGCTATCATGAAGCCACACAACCGCCACAAGGATAACCGCCATGCAAGTCGAGATCTGGTCTGACATCATCTGCCCCTGGTGCTATATCGGCAAACGACATTTCGAGACCGCCCTGATGGAATTTCCGCACAAGGATGAGGTGCGATTGTTATGGCGCAGCTTCGAACTCGATCCCGAATCGCCGCGTCAACTACCCGGCACGCTGGAGGAGATGTTGGCGCAGAAATACGATGTCAGTCTGCAGGAAGCGGCTGCCATGAACGCGCGCGTCACTGAAGCAGCAAGGACGGTGGGGCTGGAATACCGGTTGGCCAATGCCCGTCCGGGCAACACTCTCGACGCCCACCGCCTGCTGCACTTCGCTTTTTCGCGTCAAACGGGCGACAAAGCCACCGAACGCCTCATGCACGCCTACTTCTGCGAATCGCTGGCGGTGGGCGACCGGGCTGCACTGGCCCGACTCGCCCCCGAGTTCGGCATCGCCGAGCAAGAGGCTCTGACCTTGCTGGAAAGCGATGCCTATCTGAGCGGGGTGCGCGCTGACGAGGCCCGCGCAGTCGAGTTCGGCATCACTTCCGTTCCATACTTCCTGATCGATGAGCGCATCGGCATCTCGGGAGCGCAGCCGGTCGAGGCATTCGGCAAGGCACTCCGGCATGCCTGGGCCGGTTCATAGTTCCGCAGGAATTACCTCGCCTCTTCCCGCCTCCGCAACACCCGCCACATCCAGTAGCCGAAGAGCAGTATCGCCGCCGCCCCGAACCACAAGGGCCAGCGCACCGGCTGGTTCCACTCGAGACGCATACGGTCGCGCTGCGCTGTATCCACGCGCCAGTACTTGAGCTTGTTATTAGCCATGATGTTGGGTTTGATGTTGTGCAGCCAGCCGTGTTGCAGCACGTAGCCCTTGGGATGGAAACCCCACAGCCAGGGCGAGTCACGGCGCAGGATCTCCAGCATCTGGTCGATGATGGCCTGCCGTGCGGGGCTGTTGTCCATGTTCTTCATCTGCTCGAACAGGCGGTCGAATTCCGGCTCGCTGTAGTTGCTGGCGTTCTCGCCGCTGAACTTCACCTTGCCCTGCGGGCCGTGCAGCAGGAAGAAGAAGTTCTCCGGGTCCGGATAGTCCGCGTTCCAGCCGAAGAAATACATCTGCGTGTCGCCGCGCCGGATCTTGTCCTGAAAGCGGTTGTAGTCGGTGCTGCGCACATCGAGCTGCACGCCGAGCTTGTCGAACTGCTTGCGCAGCCAATCGAGGCGCGATTTGTTGCCCATGCCGCTGGCGGTGGTGTCGAAGTGGATGACCAGCGGCTGGCCCGTCTTCGCATCCACACCGTCGGGATATCCGGCCTCGGCCAGCAGACGTTTTGCTTCCGCGATGGGCTTGCGTTGCGGCATATCTTTCACGCAGTCGTACACATAGGAGTTGATGCCAGCGCAGCCCTCGCGGTGACCGAAGATGCCGGGCGGGATGGGCGACTGTGCGCTGATGCCGCGCCCGTTGGCGAAGATGGAGACGAACTCCTCGAAGTCCATGGCGATAGCGATAGCGCGGCGCAGTTTGCGCGCACGCTCCGAATTGCCGCCGGTCACCGGATCGAGCATGTTGAATCCGGTATACATGGTGGAAGTGGCGACAGCGGTGTTGAGCACGATACCCTGAACCTTCATGGCTTCGCTCACCGTCGCCTCGCCGCTCACGCCGACCGATACCGCCTGGTCGAAGCTGTCCGAGCTGATCGCCGAGGCATCGTAATAGCCTTGCAGGAACTTGTTCCAGTACGGGATGGTTTCCTTCTCCAGCGAGAACACGATGCTGTCGACCAGCGGCAACGCTTTGCCTGCATCGGCCAGCAGCCCCGCTTCGGCATCACCCGCCTCGCCTTCGGAGGGATAACGCTCGCTGTCGTAATACGGGTTCTTCGTCAGTACCATCCGCCGGTTCGGGTCGTTCTCCGACAGGTAGTACGGCCCGCTGCCCACCGGCCACCAGTCCAGCGTGAGGTTGCGTTCCTTCATGCCGGGCAAGGCGTAGAAACGTTCCACCTCCTGCGGCATCGGCGAGAAGAACGGCATCGCCAGCCAGTAGGCGAACTGCGGATACTTGCCGTTGACGGTGATACGGTAAGTCGTGGCATCCACCACCTCCACACCCGGCAACGGGTACTGGTTGAGATCTAGGAACCCGTCCGGGTGCGCCTTGACCGCCGCCTGCAGCGTGGCAGCATAGTCCTTGAGGCCGACGATGTATTCACCCATCACGCCGGCGATGGGCGTATGCAGTTGCGGATGCACCAGGCGCTTGATCTGGTAGGCATAGTCCGCTGCCGTCACCTCGCGCGTGGCAGTCGAGGCAAAATCGGCCAGCGAGGCGATGCCATCCAGTGTGCGCTGGGAATTGGCCGGGACGAAGGCCGGATGCGGCTGATAGCGCATGCCGGGCTTGATGTGGATCTCATACACGCTGTAGGCGATGCGCTCCGCTGCTGCCTTGCCCGACACGGGGTGGCGGTTCTTGTCCAGATAACTGACCGTGGGTAGCGCGCTGGCGGCCAAAGGCGTCAGTTGATAGGGACGTTTCAGATAGTGGTATTGCAGCGGCGGCGCGTAGACCAGTGCGAGGAACTCGTATTCGTTCTCGCTATAGGCCTGCGCCGGATCGAGGTGCTTGGGGCGCTCGATGAATGCGGAATAGAGGATCGACTTGCCGTCATCCGCCGCCGGATAGGGGTTGTTCCACAGGCCGCCATCGCAGGCAGCAAGCAACAGGCATAGCGAGACAGAAAATAGCACTTTCATGGCGCTAGAGTTTAGCCGAAAGGGTACGCTTCGCGGTAAGATTGCATCACATTCACGAACGGGCATATGGCAATGAATCAGGATTGGCAAAATTTCCTCACCACCCAGGGCGCACAGATTCAGGACGGCGCGGTACAGCATTTCGGCGATGCCGCCGCCGAGCGTATCGCCACGCGCGACGGCACTGTGCTGTGCGACCTGTCACAATTCGGCGTGATCAAGGTCTCCGGCGAAGAGGCGCAGGGTTTCCTGCACAATCTCTTCAGCAGCGACGTGAACGCGCTCACCCCGCAGAACGCCCTGCCCAGCAGCTTCAACACCGCCAAAGGCCGCGCGCTGGCGACCCTCCTCATCTGGCGCAACCCGGCCGAGTTCTTCCTGCAGCTGCCAACCAGTGTGCTCGCAGTCATCCAGAAGAAACTCACCATGTATGTGCTGCGCGCCAAGGTGAAGGTAGCGAACGCCAGTGATGAAGTCGTCTGCCTCGGCCTTTCCGGCGCCAGCGCCGCAACCCTGTTGCAGCAGCACTTCCCGACATTGCCGCAGAACCCGCTCGATGCCGTGCAACACTCAGACACCACAGTCATTCGCCTTGCTGCAGACCGCTTCCAGATCAGCACCTCGCCGGCAGAAGCGATCGCGTTGTGGCAAAAACTCAACGGCACTGCCCAGCCCGCCGGCTCGGCCTGCTGGGACTGGCTCAACATCCGCGCCGGCATCCCCGTCATCCTGCCGCAGACGCAGGAAGCCTTCGTGCCGCAGATGGCCAACCTCGACCTCACCGGTGCGGTGAACTTCAAGAAGGGTTGCTATCCGGGACAGGAGATCGTTGCGCGCATGCAATATCTGGGCAAGAACAAACGCCGCATGTATCTGGCGCATGTCGATGGCGACACCGCACCGCAGCCGGGCGCGGAGTTGTTCAGCATGGAGATGGAAGGCCAGAGTTGCGGCCTCGTCGCCAATGCAGCGGCCGCACCGGGCGGCGGCTACGATGTGCTGGCCGTGGTGCAGATCGCCAGCCATGATGCGTTCCCCGTTCACCTGGGCGCACTCACCGGCCCGCGTTTGCAGTTCCAACCGCTGCCTTACCCCATCCCGTGAACCTGCCGGCCAGTCTATTCTCCGGAGACTGGTTATGGCTGACCAACGCCGTATTCGTGCTCTTCCTCTATCGCGCCATCAGCAGCGCGCCTTGGCGCAAGCTGCTGGACAACGCTGTCATGATCAACGCGCTGGTGGGGCTGCTCATTGGCGCTTTCGTGTTCTGGCAATTCAACGCGGGCATCCGTCCCGGCTTCAACTTCCACATCCTGGGCGCGACACTGTTCATGCTGATGTTCGGCTGGCAGATCGCCACGATCTCCATCGCGCTGATCATGCTCGCTACCTGGCTACGCACGGATGTCGGTTTGATCACGCTCGGCGTGAACGGCCTGCTGATGATCGCCATCCCGGTATTGTTCAGTGACTGGCTGCTGCGTTTCAGCAAGAAGAACCTGCCGAAGAACCTGTTCCTGTTCGTGCTGTTCAACGGTTTCATCTGCGGCGCGCTCGGCATCATGCTGAACGCAGCAGCGACCACATTGATCCTGCTGTTCCTGAGCCCCTACACCTGGGGCGAGATACAACACCACTACCTCGTCGCCATCCCAGTGCTGATGCTCACTGAAGCCTTCGTCTCGGGCATGCTGATCACCGCTTTCACCGTGTTCCAGGCAGAAGCGGTGATGAATTTCAGTGACGAGGAATATATCAACGGGAAGTGATTCAGCGCGGCTTGAGTTTCAGCTTCATCTTCTTGTGCGGCAGTCCGGCATCAATGAACTCCTTGCCTTCCTCGATGAATCCGAACAGATGGTAGAACGGAAGCGCCTGCACCTGCGCATCGACATCAACTTGCTTGAGTCCCCGGGCGCGCGCCTCGTCCAGCAATATCTCCAGGATCGCCGTGCCCACCCGCTTGTTGCGCCATTCCGGTAACACCGCGATGCGTCCGATATGCCCGTTCGGCAGGATGCGGCCACAACCGATGGCATCCCCGTTGAGGCTCAATGCCAGCGCATGGCGGCTGCCGCCGTCCATATCATCCCACTCCAATTCCTCGGGAACGCACTGCTCGCGGATGAACACCGCCTCGCGCACGGCTCGCAGCAGGGGCTCTCCATCGTGCCAACTGACCAGACTGACTGTGAAAGGGGTAGTCATAACTCATCTCCTGTGTTCTCCGCCGACCTTGCGGCCGACCAGAAAAGAAACGTTGTTATTCTGCGAACTACTTCGGGCTACCTCAAAAAACTCAAAGTTCTAAGCAAGACAAGGCGCGAACAAAAAATTACGACGCAGCATATATGCAATATGTAAGGAGTAATTTTTTGTGAGCAACGCAGTATTGCGACGAAATTTGGGTTTATAGGGGTGGCCCTCACGCCACGATCTCGACTTCTGTCCCAGCTTCAACTTTGTCGAACAATTCCAGCAATTCACTGTTGCGCATGCGCACACAGCCGCGCGATCCCGGCTTGCCAAGCTCTATAGAATCCGGTGTGCCATGGATATAGATGTAGCGTCGCATAGTATCGCAAGAACCGAAACGGTTGTAGCCCTGCTCCTTGCCCGATAACCAGAGGATCCTGGTCAGGATCCAATCGCGCCCGGGATGTTCCCCCCCCAGATCCGGCGTGTATATCTCGCCAGTCGGCCGGCGCTTCACGAACACCGCATTCTCCGGCTGGCCCGCGCCTATCTTCGCGCGGATGACATGCTTGCCGCGCGGCGTGCAGAAGCTGCCGTTCTCCTCGCCCGTGCCGTTCGCCCCCGTCGATATCCGATATCTGCGCACGGACTTGCCGCCGTCATCTAACAACTCCAGCGTCTGCGTCGGGATGTGGATGACGATCTTCATTGCGTCTTCTGCTGCGCGCGGCGCAGTGCAAAGAAATCGCTCAACACCTTGCCACACTCGTCGCCGAGCAGGCCGCCTTCGATCTCCGCATGGTGGTTGAGTTTGGCCTCTTCGAACAGGTCGAGCACACTCCCCGCCGCGCCCGTCTTAAGATCGCGTGCACCATACACCACGCGCGCGATGCGCGCATGGAACATCGCGCCTACGCACATGACACAAGGCTCCAGCGTAACAAAAAGTTCACAGCCCACCAGACGATAATTGCCGAGCGACTGCCCCGCATCGCGCATGGCTGCTATCTCGGCATGGGCGGTCGGATCATGTTTCGAGATGGGTGCATTGCTGCCGCGCCCGACAATCTGGCCGTCTTTCACCACCACGGCCCCCACCGGCACCTCGCCCGCCTGCGCCGCCTGATCGGCCAGCCGCAAGGCTTCGCGCATGAAGGCGATGTCGCTTTCGCTGGCGGGGATATTCGGATCGTTCACGCTATTCATACGCGCATTGTACGGGCAAAGATCGGATTGCCAAACGGTTAGGCGAAGCACAGAATGCCTGCGCACATTCCACGCGGGGAAACATGCCGGAACAACCAGTCAGTCAGACCGAAAAAAGATCGCCCGGACGCGAACAGACGCTCGGTGAAGAGATCGCCAACACCATCAGTCATAGCGTCGGGCTGGGCGCGGCCATCGTCGGCACGCCGCTGCTCATCGTGCATGCGGTGCAACAGGGCAGTGTGGGTTACATCGTCGGCAGCGCCATCTTTGCCGCTACCATGATCGCGCTCTATCTCGCCTCCAGCCTCTATCACTCGTTCCAGCCGGGCAGACTCAAACACATCTTCCGCATCATCGACCACTCCGCAGTCTACCTGCTCATCGCGGGAACCTACACGCCGTTCACACTCGGCGTACTCTACGGTGCATGGGGATGGACCTTGCTGGTGCTGATCTGGGTATTGGCACTGACCGGTGTGGCATTGAAAGTGTTACGGCGCATGACCCACCCCGTCATCTCCACCATTCTCTACCTGCTGATGGGCTGGCTCATCATCGTCGCCATCGACCCGCTCTACGAACGCCTGCCAGCAGCCGGGTTGTTCTGGCTGGTCGCCGGGGGGCTGGCCTACACGCTGGGCACCATCTTCTTCGTCGCCGATTCACGCCTGCGCTACGGCCACTTCATCTGGCACTGGTTCGTGCTGGCGGGCACGACCTGCCATTATTTTGCGGTGTATTGGTACGCGGCTTGAACGGTGCAACAAAATGACATTACGATAATTCCCTCTCCCGCAAGCGGGAGAGGGTTAGGGTGAGGGATGGTGAGCAACACCCACTTAGCGCATATGCTGAACACCCCTCATCCCCAGCCCTTCTCCCGCTTGCGGGAGAAGGGAGAAGTTCCACATCACATCCGCGGCCGTGCCGTCCCGCTCTGCCGTACCGAATTGCGCAAGGCACGCAGCACATTCTCCACCGTGCGCAACTGCATCTTCCTCACCGGCGAAGGCGGGCTCTTCTCGTCGGGGATCTCGGTGCCGTAGCCCGGTTTGTCGATCACCACGCTGCCGAAGTCGTTGGAAACGACGATGGAAGTCTGCTTGCCCTCTTCTTCCGGCTCCATCAGCACGATCTTGGCCGAGGCATCGATGGTCTTGCCATCCACCTCCTGACGGTCGCTCACCTCACCCTCGACCTGCGTGCCGCGTATGCCGATGGTGGCGACGCGCGCCCTCACCTGCATATTGCGCCCCTTGCCGTGCGCGATCAGGCCGGACACGAAACGGAACATGCCTTTGACGATCCTGGAATGGAACGCGTCGTCATCCGCGCCTTTTTTGTATTTGAAGTTCTCGATCACGAACTCCGTGTTCGGCCCCAGCGCGAACTTCGACTCGTCGGCGAACTGGATATGTACACTGGTGCCCTTGTCCGTCTTGATGTTCTCGCCCGAATAGACCGCATCGCCGACGGCCAGCTTGCGCGTAGTGCCATCCGCTTGCCTCGCCTCGGCCACATTGTCGCCGGTCATCTTCGCCACCGTGCCAGCGGAAGGAAGCGCTTCGGTAGCCTGCACCGCGAACGGTGACAACACCGCCGCCACCAGAACCAAACCCGTCATCCAGTTTCTGTATGTCATCTCAGTCTCCTTGGAAAATCATCGAATGCCACGAATTAAAATCGGGTCGACCGGCTTGAGTACCCGTGTCGCCTGCCTGCTGATACTGGGCAGCAACACGCTTCCCCTGGTCGGGATGAAGCGCGCTGTCACCATCTGCTTGCCGAGTTTGAGCACCGGCAACACGATGCGGGCTTGTCCTTTCGCATCCAGTTTCACCGGCTTACCCAAGGGCTTGCCTTCCAGCATGAACTGCACGCTGCCGGTCGGGGCCAGTCGCGCTTTGCGCTCAAGTAACGGAGCCGCCGCCACACGCGTGACAGTGGCGGTGAACACCTTCTCGCGTCTCTTGGTCAACACATCGAGACCGCGTAGCTGCACTTCGGTCGCACCCAAACGCAGCTTCTGGTTCAGCAGGTGCCCCTTGGCGATCGCCTTGTGGCCCATCACCATCACATCGAACACGCAATCGGCCTGCTCGATCTTACCCAGCACGCCGCGACAGGCGAGCTGCGCTTCCTTGCGCGGCAGCGCTTTGACGGGTGGCTTGCCGTCCGCCACATACGGCCCGTTCTCAGTCGGCCAAGCCTTGTTGGTGTAAGTGGCAGTCGATGTCCCGTCGGCATAGTGGAACAGGCTGGTCTGATCCGTCACGCGCCATGAGTCGGCAAACTTCACATAGAGTTCGACATAACGGTCATGCATCGCGGCGGGCATGGCACCAAACGCAGAGCCATTCGACAGTCTCGGCAACCAGCTACCGTTCTTGCGCGCGCCCATGATGCCTTCGCGGGCGGTGGTGTGATGCACCGAGAAGTTCACCCACCACACGTTGTAATACGCCCATGGGCTTGCCGTGGCGAGCAGCGTGGTCCCGTCCGGGAAATCGACCTTGATACCACCGCCCTGTTGCTGCACACGACCGCCGTCACCGAGATCGACCCCATCCGCAGGCAATGTCGTCACCGCGCCATCCACACGCAGCACAGGCGCGCCATTCTCTGCCTGATAGGTCACGATCTTTTTGCCCACACGCATCGCCAGGGCCGTGTTCACACTCACCCCGCTGGTCAATCCGCTGAGCGGATCGGTGAGCGGTGTCGCGGTCGAGACCGGAGTCTGGCGCACCTGGATCTCCATGCCGTTCTTGCCCCGCAGCGCAACGAACTCACCCGCGCTCTGGAAATCGTAGTGCAGCCTGTCTACCGTATTGATGTGCGGATCGCCGTTGTCGGTCGCATCGTCTGCCAGGTTCACGGTCACCACCGCATTGGAAGATAACCCGCCTGCATCGGTCACCTGCACACCGAGATTGAACACCGGTTTGTATTCGAAATTGAGTGCTGCCGTGTTGTTGGCGACCAGCGTGCCTGCCGGATTGGTGAACGCAAACGCATTCGACTGCACCACACTGTTCGCCACCGTCGCCTCATTATCCGAAGTGATGGTGAAGGTCAGCGTGTCCCCTGCATCGGGATCGTTTGCCGCAACGATACCGATGTTGGGATCAAACGGCGTGCCGGACCAGTACTCGTTATGGTTGAAAGCCTGATTCAGGATTACCGGCGGCTCGTTCACGTTGGTGATCGCGAGGTTGAGTGTCTGCGAAGCATCCACCGCCCCGCCAACAGCCGGGTCATTCGCCTCCACTGTCACACTGTAGGCGCTCTTCGTCTCGAAATCGGCCACCCCATTGAAATGCAACTCGTTTCCAACCAGACTGAACGATCCGGGATCACTCCCGGAAAGCAGCAGCGTGTTCACCCCCAGCGCATCGTCGGTGATGGCGATGTCTGCCACCTTGATATCGCCCCCATTCTCCGGGGTCGAAGAGACCACATTGGAGAACAGCACCGCCGTTGCTGCCTCGTTGACATCAGTGATGGTCAGGGTGAAAAATTGCGATGCATCCGGGGTCACGCCCACCGAGACATCGTCCACACTCACCGTTACGAGATATGAAGCCAGCGTCTCAAAATCCGCACCACCATTGAAATGCAGCTCACTACCCGCGATGCCGAACGACGGGGAATTCACCGATAGCACATTCGTTCCCAGCGCATCGTCGGTGACGACGATATCCGCCACCTTCATATTGCCGCCATTCTCGGGTGTCGAAGCCACTGTGTTGGCCAGCACAAGCACGCTCGGCGCCTCGTTCACATCCGTGATCGCCAGATTGAACGTCTGCGAGGCATCCGGCGTCACACCGACCGCCACATCGTCCACGCTCACCACCACACTGTAAGCAGGCAGCATTTCAAAATCCGCACCGCCGTTGAAATACAGCGCACTGCCCGCGATGCTGAACGGACCTGCCGAAACAGAAAGCACGTTCGTACCCAGCGCGTCATCGGTGATGCTGATGTCAGCCACCTTCACGTTGACTCCGTTCTCCGGCGTAGCGGCAACCACGTTCGCGAAACTGAGCGCAGTCGGCGGCTCATTGATGTTGGTCACATTCACCGTGATGGTGGCAGTGGATGAAAGCGTGCCATCCGATACTTGCACCGTGAAGGTATAGACCGGAGTGACCTCGAAATCCATCGCCACCGCGCCCAAGGCCACCTGCCCGTTCGATGCTCCAATGACGAAATCACCCGGATTAGGCCCGGTGACGCTGTATGTCAGGCTACCCCCTGTATCGGGATCGCTGGCGACCACGCTGCCGAGCACGAATCCGCTCGAACTGCCCTCGTTGACGGTGAACACCTGATTCCCGACCACCGGAGGTTCGTTGACATTGCTGATGTTCAGGGTGAAACCTTGCGAGGCATCCGGATTGCCGCCTACTGCAGCATCGTTGACCTGCACAGTCACGTTGTATGTGCTCTTTGCCTCGAAGTTCGCGCCACCGTTGAAATGCAGTGCATTTCCCACGAGGCTGAATGACGCTGCGTCGACTCCAGCCAGCGACAACTCGTTCGTTCCCAGTGCATCGTCAGTGACACTGATGTCCGCAACTTTCACGCTAACGCCGTTCTCTGGCGTGCTGGGCACCGCGTTAGAGAGAACTACGGCGGTCGGCGCTTCGTTCAGGTTGACCACATTCACGGTCAAGGGTTGATTGAAAGTCGCCCCGAAGAAATCCGTCACACGGACAGTCACGGCATAGCTGGATTTCGCCTCATAATTCAGCACTCCGGCAGTCAAGCGAAGCCTGTCGCCACTCGCACCGCCTATACTGAACAGCGCCGCATCGGCACCACCAAAGATGCTGTATGTATGTTTGTCGCAACTATCGGCATCGGTACTGTTCAGCGTTCCAACCTCATAACCGCCTGCAGTATTGGTGTTCTCGTTGATCGTGTTGCCGGAAAGACCGACACCGGTCGGCGCATGGTTGAGCTGCATCATCGCCCGGTATATATCAAGACGTTTTGCACTTGTCGCATCCGGGAATGTGACCGTCACATTCGCACTGGTCTTCAAAGTGGTTTCTATCTGATCCAGCGCCACACCGCACGAGTTCAGGATCGCCGCAGCACCCGCGACCATGGGGGATGCGAATGACGTGCCCGACGGACTTGCATATGCCCCCCCCAATGTCGTGGCACGTATCACCGAACCAGGTGCAGCCATATCCACCCACGCACCGTAGTTGCTGGTGCTGCAGCGCTGATCAACGGCAACCGACCCGCAATCCGCGTGAACGATCGAAGCACTATTCGCGACGGTGATGAACAGGTCTTTTCGTGTCAGCGCGGCATTCAAATCATTGCATCGCGCCGGATAGTAGTTCCCATTCAAGCCATTATTCCCGACCGCATTGATTACCACGGCCACAGGTGTACCGGCAATCAATACAGCCGTATTGATTGCCGCACATACTGGCGTCCAATTTGCAAAGGCATTAACTGTGCTAAAGCTTGCATTGATCACCGATGCGACACCGTAAGCGGCGGCATCCGTGAAGCCTTGAGTCATTTCCGCATCGGTGACAGAAGCATCTGCACTCACTTTTATCGAGTGTATCTTACCTCCATAGGCAACCCCGGCCACGCCCAAGGCATTGTTGGTCTTTGCACCGATCACGCCCGCAACCTGAGTTCCGTGCCCCAAAGCGTCTGTGCTCACACCTCCACAGTCATTTTCAGCCAATTGACAATTGCCTGGTGCACCAAAATCAGGATGTGTTCGGTCCAGACCCGAATCCAGAACCGTTATCGTTACGCCGCTGCCCGTAGCACCGATATCCCACGCATCATGCGCACGCACACGTTGCAATCCGTGCTGGCTGGCAAACTCCGGATCGGTTGGCGTGTACGTATAACTGCCTATCGCATTCACCGACGCCATCTTTACTTCAGCGCGTTCTCTCAACCGCGAAACAAGCGCCAACAGGCCACTGGCGCTGACCGGTGACTTAAGTTTCAGTTGGTACAAATTCAGCGGAAGGATGCTGCCAACAACCGTGGCGTTAACCTCTGCAGCCAAGCGACGAATAACATCCGACTTGGTGCCTGATGCCACGGAGAGCAATATTTCGTCCGCAACGGCTTTACCTCCCTCCGGCAACTCGACAGACTGCGCGTCTTTGGAATCTTCCAGCCTTACCGGAAAGGTGCTGACACACAAGGCAAGCGAAGTTGAAACCACTTCGCTCCGACCAGAATTGATGAAAGCTTCATAGTCCAGGCAAGTGTCCGGCTTCAACCGGGAGGCATCCACCTTGATGTTCACACCATGAATGCCGTCCTTGGCAATCAGATCACCGTCCTTGCCCACGTCATTCATGGCGATGCCCTTACGGTCACCGCTACGACGCAGATAAACAGTGGTAGAGGTTACAGCCTGCCCGACCAGCCTGACGCTGAAACGGACATTGGTTTTGCCACTATCCGGATTCAGTGCATAAGGCTCAGCGCGCGGTTCCAGCGGTGCAACTTCGACACCGGCAGTGACGTGTTGAGTGGCAGCCAATGCTGACAAGATATCCTTCTCATCACCTCTTACTGCTCTCCTACCCTTTTCAACGGCAATAACAACTGTTACCGGATCGGCAGCCCTCTTCGACAACAGCATTCCTTTAGGCAGCTTGAATTCAAAGTAAGGTCGACCGTCCTTCCCGAAACCCTGCGCATTTTGAATGCGAATATTTTTGAACGCGGTTTGATCGAATGAGAGATGTAACGGTGAATACAGCGCAGCAGACGAACTGTTCCTGATGCGAGCCTGAACGAAGTAGACGCCCTTCCGGACATCGAACTGAACCTTGGAATAAGTCACCGTCACGCGATGATCGGCGCTGACGACGATTGGTACAGCTTGCGCAACTTGCTGTACAGCAAAGAATGAAACGACCAGCACCCCAAGCAGATACCGGATTCGCTGCAGCAGACCCAGTATGGACACACATGCACTCATTGCCACCCCCCTCAAATGAAAATGCCGCCTGTTGGTTTCAAAATCTAATCGGCTGATAGCGCCCCAAGTATCTCCGGCCATACCTCATGCCAGCAACAACTGTGATCCTGTTTCGGGAACGCCTTGAATAGCGCCCCCGGCTGCCCGGAGATCGCCTCCTGCACCAGCATCGGCGGCACATTGTCATCCCGACCGCCCGCATAATGCATCTGCCTGATACGCGGCATCAGCGGTGGCCGAATCGCCGGATTGAGCGAACCACCCAATGCTTGTTGTTTATGTAGCGCAGCCCATCGCTCGATATCCAGATTAGCCGCCACCGTGATGATTGCTTCGGTTTTCGGCTGGAGCTCTGCCAGCAACATCGCCAGCGTACCGCCGCCGCTATAGCCCAGCAGAATCAGCGTCTGATAGTCCGCCGACAACCGCGCCAGCGCTGCGGACATGCTCGCCACGATCGCTTCCGAATAGCGCTTGTTCGTCCACATGCTTGGCGTACATGCTGAAGATTTCAGCCCGTGATAACAGGGGCGCCCCAGATACACACTGGGAGCTGGATCGAGCGACATGAGATCGAACATTAGCGGTGTGCGCGGTGTTGGATCGGCTGCAGCCACCCGTTTTCGTATCCAGGGTGTACCGTCGCCTTCCAGATACACATGCAAAGCTGAATTTGCCTGCGCATGGCCCTGCTTAAGGTAGGCGACGTGACTAAAACCCTCACCCAGCACGATCAGTTTGCCGTAACCGAAGTCGGCAGCTCGTTCGTCCACACGTTGCGACGGACTGGCGCAACCGGCAAGATGCACGGCAAGAACTAAGCCGAGCAACGCACGCACCGCGAGGGTCTGCATGATTGCAATATCTGTATGGGGCCTTCCTTGATCAGAACTCTGTCAGCACGCCGAGACTTACCGCCCAGCTGCTCAGCAACTTGTCCTGGGTGCGCTTCTCATAATCCAGGAACATTTGTGTTCCGCCATTGAACGCTGCTGCCACACCCAGTCCAAGGTTCAAATAATTTCGGTCGGGCGAATCCGTCTCAACCAGAAATCCGCTACCGGGGGCGCTAACCAGTTCATTGCCAATCTGTTTTGACTTGTTCTGAAACTCGTGCACCGCCCCCAGACGTGCAGATGGCAACAGCGCTCCCCAATCGTAATCGTATGAGATGCTAATTCGTCCACCCAGACTGCCCGTGAATGAGATTGCGCTCCGATCGCTGTAGTGCATCTCCACCGTTGTCGTACCGGTCTCGTTATATCCGTCGATGCTGGTCTTGATGTAATCAAAATTGATGAAGGGTGCCAAGTTGACTCTGCCAAAATCTTTTTGGTGGCTGGCAGACAGCCCAGCCATGATCTGTTTACCGGAGGTGCTGCCAGTGGTTGTACCTGAAATGCCACCCAGACCCACAACAATAGCGATGTGCCGCTGGCTATCGAAATTCACCTTGCCGTAGCCAAGGTAACCGTCGACGGCCGTGCTCTCCGAGGGCATCCAGGTGCCATACAGGGTGAATATATTGTTGCTGGTCTTCAGTGAACCTGCATTATTCAAAAAATCGGCAGTGTCTCTGGTCTTGCCGATGGCTCCGCCCAGTACGAAGCTATCCGAGAAGCGGTAATCCAGCCCGATAATCAGCCCTGTCAGTTTCGACTGGTAGCCGTTCTCCAGGTCGCTTTCCACCCTGCTGCTTTTGCCGTACTGAGGCGCCACCAGAAAACCCCATCCACCATCATCTGCACTGGCGCTTTTTTCAGGCTTTTCTTTCTGTTCTTCCAACTGTTCGCGAATACCCTTCTTCTTGCGTGAACTAATTGCCCCTCCAGCATTCGCGGTGCCAAGATTAGCTGAAACACTATCACCCGATGAAACAAATCCCCCTAGGTCAAAACACATTTGACTTAATGAAGCCGTGTCCCATACCACACCCGGTGGCGCTGTAATAATCCCGCCACATATATCATTAAGGTATTGCTTAAATTGTGCATCCACAGTCGATGCAGCAGCCCGCAGCGGCATCAACCCCAACATCAAAACAGCAACAAAGAGTTTGCTCTTCAAAGCAAGCCCGCTTGCTTTGGATTTAACCATTCCTGTGTTCATTTCTCCCCCCGCGATTCATTGCCAAGACCAACAAAAACGTGACGCCCTAAAGACCTCACTCATCCCGGGGGGACTTTGATGCGAATCCCTTTTCAAGTCAATATGCCAAACTGCCTAGATAGTTGATTAGTCCGCTATGCCTTCGCAGTGACATCCTCCCCCTGTTTTCCAGCTTAAGTCGCAGGAGCCCTCCCTTACAAAACAATGCTCTCCAGAAAATCTCCCCGGCGCTACCACACCCCGCCCACAAAAAACATAGGCCAGAATATATAGGCCATAACTCCCCCTTATTCAGATGGATTGGTGGTCGTGCAAGATCGATGTCCCGATCCTGAACCTTCTTGAACATAGCCGATTCCCTGCGATATCCCGCATAGTCGATGCCGCTTGCCTAACCGCCCGATTTTGACAACAATGGAGCCAGTAACCGGAGCCATTGATGCCAATACAAGCTGTAGCCGATTTCACCCTTCCCGCCACTGACAGTGTCGATTTCACGCTCTACCCTATCCGCAGCAAATCGTTGGTGATCTATTTCTATCCCAAGGACAGTACGCCGGGTTGCACTACCGAGGCGCAGCAGTTTCGCGATTTGTATGCGGCTTATCAAAAGGCCGGGTGCGAAATCGTGGGGGTGTCGCGTGACAGCATCAAGTCGCACGAGAATTTCAAAACCAAATTCACGCTGCCGTTCGCGCTGCTTTCGGACGCGGAAGAGAAGCTCTGCACGCAGTTTGGTGTGATCAAGCAGAAGAAGTTGTACGGCAAGGATGTACGCGGTATCGAGCGCAGCACTTTTGTGCTCGACAACAAGGGCATCATCCGCAAGGAATGGCGCGGCCTCAAGGCGGACGGCCACGCAGAAGAAGTACTCGCCTTTGTTCAAACGCTCTAAAGGGAAACCATGAACGCACGCACAGCAACACCGGAAACCAAACTCTTCGTGCTGGATACCAACGTGCTGATGCACGACCCGACCAGCCTGTTCCGTTTCGAGGAACACGATGTCTATCTGCCGATGTTCGTTCTGGAAGAGCTGGACAACAACAAGAAGGGTATGACCGAAGTCGCGCGCAACGCGCGCCAGGCCAGCCGCTTCCTGGACAACCTGGTCAGCGCCAGCGAAGACAGCATCGACGAGGGCGTGCCGCTGGATGCGCTGGGCAACAAGAACGCCACCGGACGCCTGTTCCTGCAGACCGAGTTCATCAACGATCCGCTGCCGGTGACGCTGGCTAACGGCAAGGCCGACAACGCCATCCTCGGCGTGGTCGCCCATCTGCACAACCAGCATTCCAAGCGCCAGATCGCGCTGGTCAGCAAAGACATCAACATGCGCATCAAGGCGCGCGCCCTGGGCCTCGCGGCGCAGGACTACTTCAACGACAAGGTGCTGGAAGACACCGACCTGCTCTATTCCGGCATACGCGAATTGCATCCCGATTTCTGGGACAAGAACGGCAAGGACATGGTGTCCGGCACGCAGGGCGCGCACACCTTCTACAACATCAAGGGACCGGACTGCCGCGATTTGCTGGTGAATGAGTTCGTCTATCAGGACGATGCCAGCAATCCTTTCCTGGCCGTAGTCGCCGCACAGGACGACAACACTGCCACGCTGCGCACGCTCACTGACTACACACATACCAAGAACGCGATCTGGGGTATCACCGCACGCAACCGAGAACAGAACTTCGTGCTCAACCTGCTGATGAACCCGGAGATCGATTTCGTCACGCTGCTGGGCCAGGCCGGTACCGGCAAGACCCTGCTCACGCTGGCCGCCGGTCTGATGCAGGTGCTGGAACACAAGATCTATTCCGAGATCATCATGACCCGCGTCACCGTGTCGGTGGGCGAGGACATCGGCTTCCTGCCGGGTACCGAGGAAGAGAAGATGTCGCCGTGGATGGGCGCGCTGGACGACAACCTCGACGTGCTCAACAAGTCCGACGACGAGGGCGGCGAATGGGGCCGTGCCGCGACGCGCGACCTGATCCGCAGCCGCATCAAGATCAAGTCGCTCAACTTCATGCGCGGCCGCACTTTCCTCAACAAATACCTGATCATCGACGAGGCGCAGAACCTGACACCCAAGCAGATGAAGACACTCATCACCCGCGCCGGCCCCGGCACCAAAGTAGTGTGCATGGGCAACATCGCGCAGATCGACACGCCCTACCTCACCGAGGGCAGTTCCGGTCTGACCTATGTGGTGGACAGGTTCAAGGGTTGGTCGCACAGCGGGCATGTGACGCTGACGCGCGGCGAACGTTCTCGTCTGGCGGACCACGCTGCGGAAGTGCTGTGAAACTGATCGGTTCCAACACCAGCCCTTACGTGCGCAAAGCACGTCTGGTGCTGCTGGAAAAGAACATCCCGCATACTTACCTGGTCGATCCGCCCAGCGACCCGAACAGCTCGGTCTACCGCGTCAATCCGCTGGGGCGTATCCCGGCGCTCATTCTCGATGACGACGAGTGCGTCTTCGATTCCGTGGTCATTGCCGAATACGCGGACACGCTCAACGACACGCCCATCCTCATCCCGCGCCACGATGCGCTGGCGCGAATGCGCGTGAAACGCTGGGAAGCCTTGGCCGACGGCATCATGGATTCCGCCATCGTTGTGCGCAACGAACGCATCCGCCCGGCAGAGAAACAGGAGCAGAGCAACATCGACCTGCACCTCACTGCGGTCACCCGCACGCTTGAGCATGTCGCCGGGCAACTCGGCGATCGCGCCTGGTGCGAGGGTGACAGTATCACGCTGGCCGATCTGGCACTGCTGAGCGCGCTGGTCTATCTCGACCTGCGCCAACCCGAACGCGACTGGCGCAGCGCGCATCCGAACCTGGCCGCATGGTTCAACCGGATGGGCACCCGCCCCGGCGTGAAAACATCATTGGCGGAACAGATATGAGCGAAATCGACAAGACCGACGCAGAGTGGCAAGAAGAACTGACGCCCGAGCAATTTGAAGTGTGCCGCAAATGCGGTACGGAGCCCGCCTTCACCGGGGAATACTGGGATTGCAACGACATCGGTGTCTACCGCTGCATTTGCTGCGGTGCGCCGCTGTTCGACTCGGAGACCAAATACGAATCCGGCACCGGCTGGCCGAGCTTCTGGCAGCCCATCGACGAGGATGCCGTCGTCTACAACGAGAACGACCCGCTCGGAATGGATCGCGTCGAGGTCTGCTGTGCCGCCTGCGACGCGCACCTCGGCCATGTGTTCGAAGACGGCCCCGAACCGACCGGACTGCGCTTCTGCATCAATTCCGCCTCTCTCGCACTGGACCGCAAATAACGATGGGCATCGCTTTGCTCCACCCATCCTACGACTGACATATACCATGAAATTACTGTTCGACCTGTTCCCCGTCATCCTCTTCTTTGCCGTCTTCAAGATCGCGGGCGTCTACGCCGCCACGGCTGTAGCCATCGTCGCCACCTTCGTGCAGGTCGGCTGGGTGAAATACCGCCACGGCAAGGTCGACACCATGCTGTGGGTCAGCCTGGGCATCATCACCGTGTTCGGCGGTGCGACCCTGTTGCTGCACGACGAGACCTTCATCAAATGGAAGCCCACCGTGCTGTACTGGTTCTTCTCCGCCGCATTGCTGTTCGCGCCCATCCTGTTCAAGAAGAACCTGATGCGCGCACTGCTGGAAGAGAAGATCAAGCTGCCAGACCCGGTGTGGGGCAACGTCAATCTGGCGTGGGCGGCTTTCTTCGCCGTGCTCGGCGTGGTCAACATCTATGTCGCCTACAGCTACTCCACCGATGCCTGGGTCAATTTCAAACTGTTCGGCGCCACGGGAATGATGATCGTGTTCATCTTCGCGCAGGCGGCGATGCTGTCGAAGTATGTGGAAGAAGACAAGCAGGAGAAGCCGTGATGCAGGCCCTCACCTCAATCCTCTCCCGCTTGCGGGAGAGGATGCAACCGTCTTCCCCTTGCGGGGAAGGCCAGAACAAGCAGCGAAGAGTTGATGCTTGCGGGAATAACTCCATGACGAGGGAGGTTTGAATGTTATATGCCATCTTCGGCAACGACGTTCCCGACAGCCTGGAAAAACGCAAAACCGCGCGCCCTGCCCATCTGGCGCGCCTGCAGACCTTGCAGGATGAAGGCCGTTTGCTGCTGGCCGGCCCCTTCCCCGCGGTGGATGCCGTCGATCCCGGTCCGGCCGGATTCAGCGGCAGTCTCATCGTGGCCGAATTCGCTTCGCTGGCAGCGGCCGAGGCGTGGGCGGCGGCCGATCCTTATGTGGCGGCAGGGGTTTATGCCCAGGTTGCCGTTCGTCCGTTCCGCAAAGTATTTCCCGTCTGAGCCGTGCTATATTGCGCCTCGGGTAATTTTTGAACCACCCCAAACCTAACTTTCAAAGGAAAGAAACATGCTGAAATTTTCCAAATTCGCTCTGCTGTCGGCTTTGCTGGCTTTCGCCGCAGGCGCACAGGCAGCCGACGACAAGGCTGAAGCGCTGGTGAACGGCGTCGCCATCCCGAAAGCACGCGTGGATATGCGCGTCAAAGCCGCAGCACAGCAAGGCCAGCCGGAAAGCGACGAGATGCGCAAAGCGATCCGCGAGGATCTAATCAATCTGGAAGTGATCTCGCAAACCGCCGCCAAGAACGGCTTGGACAAGCAAGCCGACACCGCACAGCAACTCGAACTGGCCCGCCAATCGGTACTGGCCGGTGCTTTCGTGCAGGACTTCGTGAAGAACAATCCGGTCAGCACCGATGCGATGAAGCAGGAATATGAAACCATGAAGGCGCGCGTCGGCAACAAGGAGTTCAAGCTGTCGCACATCCTGGTCGAGAGCGAGGACGAAGCCAAGAAGGCAGCTGCCGAGATCAAGAAAGGCGCCAAGTTCAGCAAGGTCGCCAAGAGCAAGAGCAAGGACCCCGGCTCCAAGGACAACGGCGGCGATCTGGGCTGGGCTGTCCCGTCCAATTTCGTGCAGCCTTTCGCCGAGGCCGCGATGAAGCTCGGCAAGGGCCAGGTCAGCGCTCCGGTGCAGACACAGTTCGGCTGGCATATCATCAAGCTGGAAGATACGCGTGAACTGAAGGTGCCGACCTTTGATGAAATGAAACCGCAACTGGAAAAACGCATGCAACAGCAAGCCATCCAGAAGCTCATCGAAGATCTGCGTGCCAAGGCCAAGATCGAGTAAGTCGTTCCCGCTTCAACAAAAAAGGCGACCATGCGGTCGCCTTTTTTCTTCACCGTCCCGACTCAGCAATAGCAGTTCGCCCCGTTACGCTTGGCCTGATACATGGCGGCATCGGCATGGTTCAGCAGGGTCTCCATGTCACCGCCATCGTCGGGGTAGACGGCGATGCCCAGACTGCCCGAAACAAAGATCGTGTTCCCTTCGATCTCGAATGGTCGGTTCAGCGTCTCCAGTATCTTCTCGGCCAGATTGGTGACATCGTCACGCGACATGACCTCCGAGACCAGGATGGCGAATTCGTCGCCGCCGAAGCGCGAGACCGTATCGATCTCGCGCACCAGCGATGTCAGGCGTTCGGCCACCGCCACCAGCAACTGATCGCCAGCCTGGTGTCCGAGCGTATCGTTCACGGGTTTGAATTGGTCGAGATCGAGATAGATGACGGCGAACTTCCTGGCGTGGCGTCTGGACATGGCCAGCTGCTGGTTGAAGCGGTCGCGGAACAGCAGACGGTTGGGCAGGTTGGTCAGGCAATCGTGCTGCGCCTGATGGGCAAAGGTCTCCTGCTCCGCCTTGCTCAGGGTAATGTCGGCAAAGATGCCGATGCGGTTGATCGGCCTTTTGTTCTCGTCGGTCAGCGTGTGGATGTGGAGCTTTTCCAGATAGATAGCGCCGTCCTTGCGCCGGTTCCATATCTCGCCTTCCCAATGTCCGAACTCCAGCAGGGTGTTCCACATGTCGTCGTAGAATCCGCGGTCCTGCTTGCCGGAAGCCAGCATGCGCGGGTTCTTGCCGATCACTTCTTCGCGCGTGTAGCCGGTCAGCGCTGTGAACGCCGGATTGACATCGACGATGTCGTTCTTCGCATCGGTGATGATGATGCCGTCGTTGCTGACAGCGAACACTTTGGAGCTCAGCGCGAGCCGGTACACATCCCAGCGCTGCATGCTCGACATGATCGCCAGCGACATCCCCAGCGCCGCCTGCAGCATGGAGAACATCCAGAAGTTCGCCAGACCGTAATGCGCAAAATCATCCGCAAAGACACCCACGTGCAGAAAGGCGCTGGCCAGGGCCTGCGTGATGAACAGCAACTGGATCAGGCCGGTGTTCCTTTTGCCGGTGCGCAGCCCCGCCCAGAACAGCGCCGGGAACAACCAGGCCAGTCCCAGCGGCTGCGCCAGATCGAGCAGCGGCAGCGGCCAGCCGAGGAAGATGTTCTGTCCGATGATGAACGACGCCGCCCAGAGTGCGAGCATCTCCCAGACGCGTTCTCGTTTGTAGAATCTCGATCTGGCTTTCACGAACACCAGGATGAGCGGCGTGACGAAAGCGACACCGAGCACGTCGGCGCGCCACCAGCGCCACATGATTGCGGGAAGGATATCGGAAGTGATGGTTCCCGATGCCAGCAACGTGAGCGGCCCCACCACCGCGCTCACTGCGGAGGGGACCAGCGCACCCAGCAGCAGGATGGAAAAGAGATCGCGGACACGGACCAGTGCAAGGTCGATATTGCCGAAGCGCCTGAGCAGGGTATAGCCGAGATAGGTCTCCAGCGTATCGCTGACAGAAGTGCCGATGGCAAAGATCGTCGACGCATCAGCCATGACCGCAGAGAGATAGCCCCCCGCGAACACAGCAGGAAGATAGCGAACGCCGCCCAGTAGCAAAGCAGCTAGTGCGATGCCGGCCGCAGGCCAGAATATCGTCACGCTGGTACCCACCGTGCCGAACGACATGCCGAACAGAGCCGCAACCAGATAAGCGACGATCAGCCCGGTAGATCTGATGATGAATGGCAAATTACTCCCATGAACAGCTCGTGAGCTCATTCATGTTCCCCTTTTATTTATCTTTATTAGGTTCGCCTTATATGCGGATTTTCTTTATGCGTCAATCATTTACCACATCAAGAGCAGGGTGATTTGTGTGTGTTGCCGCACCAAGCAGTCTGGCCGGAAAGAGCATCATAAAGAGTGGCTGCCGGCATCCGGAGACGAGCAGCGGCCGGCGATGGTCATTGAATATGCCGGAGTTGAAGCGTATGATTTTTCGCAGAGGGTCGAAGCAGGAGGTACAGGCAATGGCTACCGCATCATCGATCACCGCCGTCACCAGCGGCGTCTGGCAACAGGTCAGGTCCCAACAGGTACAACGCGCGGCCGATCAGGCCACACAGGTGGCGCGCGCGCTGCAGAGCCAGGCGAGCGATGCCAGGGCCGCGGCCGAACGCGCGCAGGACAGTGCCCGTTCGCTCGAGATCAAGGCCGGTCAGGCACAAGCCAAGGCCAATCAGGCCAACATGGGAATCAAGGCGGCTGAGTCGATCAGCAATGCGCAGACCCAGTTGGCCGAGGTCTACACAAAACTACCCGAGACGGTCGCGCAGACCAACCCCATTGTCACCAATGTCACAACCACAGGCACCGAGAATATCGGCACCGTGATCGACACCACCGCCTGAGACTCACCGTCCCGCTGCAGGCCACTCCAGTTCCACACACCCGCAATTTTTAATTCCCTGCCGCGCAGTCTGCGCAGGTTCCGCACTCGTCAGACACAACACCGCCACGATGGGATTCTCGTGCGACACCGCGAGCACGACTGCATCGGGATGACGCGCCGCTATCTCATCCAGAAAACTGCGTAACCTCTCCATCTGCTCGGTGAACGACTCGCCCTTGGGCGGTTTGATGCGCAGGTAATCGGAACGCACCAGATCGTTGAACTGATCCACATGCAAGCCGTCCATGCCGGAGATGCGTTCGTTCAGGCGCGCATCGATATGCGGTTCGAGCCGGTGATGCTGTAACAGGATGGCGATGGTCTGCTGCGCGCGCGGGAACTGCGACACATAGGCATGGGTGAATGGTTTGTCGCGCAGTTGCGCTGCCGCGACCGCGGCCTGTTCCCTGCCGCGCGCGGTAAGGTTGACGATGCGCTTGGGATCGTCGTTGATCTCGTGCTTGACGTTGCCTTCGCTCTCGCCGTGGCGTACCAGGATTATCTTCATTCGATCATCATTCCAGAACCGTTCGCCCTGAGCTTGTCGAAGGGCTCTCCACGGACGGGATCAGAGCCCGCGCTGCTTCTTGATCAGGTCGTAAGCAAGCTGAATCTCCTTGGCCTGCTCGGTCGCCATCTTGATCATGTCTTCCGGCATGCCCTGACCGATGAGCTTGTCCGGGTGGTACTGGCTCATCAGCTTGCGGTAGGCGCGCTTAATCTCGGCGTCGCTGCTGTCATTAGTCACGCCCAGCGCCTTGTAGGCATCATCCAGCGCCGCTTCGGTGGCAACCTGTCCGCCCGCAAAGTGGGTCTGATTCAGCACCATGTCCATCAGGCGCTTGAACGCCTCGCGGCCATAGCCCAGACGACCCGCGATATCGGTGAGCAGCGCTTCCTCCGCCGAATGGAAATGGCCGTCGGCCAGCGCCATCACAACCAGATAGATCAGCAGCATCTCTTTCAGGTTGCGCGTGTGTCCGCACGCCAGCATGAAACGCTGCAGGCTCGGCTCGATGTCGAAGTCCGGGGCGGCGCCCTGCTTGAACAGAGCGATGGCCTGCTGGCGATGTTCCGCCGTCATGCCCAGCTTCTGCATGAACTGCTCGACATGCGCGATCTCTTCTTCCGACACACGCCCGTCCGCCTTGGCCAGTTTGCCCATGGCGATGAACACCGTCTCGAGGAACACCGTCTGGCGCAGCGCGTTCTGCATCGGGTTCAGCGCACCCTGACCGAACGCGCGGATGCGGTCGATAACCGAACCCAGGATCAGTCCGAACAGCACACCCCACCATCCGAAAAAGTAATAACCCGCAGCGATACCGATGAGCTTGAACAAGATGACTCCACGACAAATGAACGAAGGTGGGCATTATACCTTCGCCTGCAGCGCGATACGCCCTATGGAGGTAAGACCAGCTAGGAATTTCTTGCGTTGACAAAGGCCGCGAACTGCACTGCTGACAGCGGTTTGCTGTAGTAATAACCTTGCACCTCGTCGCACCCCTGCTCGCGCAGGTACGCCAACTGCCCAGCCGTCTCGACGCCTTCGGCAATGGTTTTCAGTCCAAGGCTCTTGGCGATGTTGATAACGGTCCGGACGATGGCCTTGTCTTCCGGATCGGTGCTGATGTCGCGCACGAACGACTGGTCGATCTTGAGCTTGTACACCTTGAATTTTTTCAGGTAGTTAAGCGACGAGTAGCCGGTGCCGAAATCGTCGATCGACATGCGGATGCCGCGCTCATGCAGATTGTCCATCACCGCGACGGCAGCATGGGGGTCGTTCATCGCCACACCTTCGGTCAGTTCCAGCTCCAGATACTCGGGCGGCAGATCCTCCTCTTCGAGGATGCGCGAAACCATGTCCGGCAGGTTGGCATGACGGAACTGCACGGCGGAGAGGTTCACCGCCATGATCATCGCCTGCATGCCGTCTGCCATCCAGGCTTTCAACTGGCGCACGGCGTGGCGCATCACCCACTCGCCGATCGGCAGGATCATGCCGCTGTCCTCCGCGACGGGGATGAACTCCGCCGGCGTCACCGCACCCAGTTCCGGGTGCTGCCAGCGCAGCAAGGCCTCTGCTCCGATAAGGGTGTCACCGTTCACCGACAGCTGCGGCTGGTAGACGATATGCAGTTGCCCGCGCTCCAGGGCATGACGCAGGTCGTTCACCAAACGCAGATTGCGCGCTGAACGGGCCTGCATCTCAGAGGTGAAGAATCGGAAACAGTTGCGCCCTTCCTGTTTGGCCCGGTACATGGCGGTGTCGGCGCTTTTCGACAGCGCCTCCAGATGTTCACCATCCTCCGGATATATTGCGATACCGATCGAGGCCGTCAGGTTCAGGTCGTATTCCTCGACCTGATAGGGCTGCGCCACAGCGTCCAGCAGCTTCTGCACCACCTGCGACACCCCATTGACTTCAGTATCCGGCAACATGACGATGAACTCGTCACCGCCCAGACGCGACACCACATCCTGCTCGCGTAACACCAGCTGCAACCGCTTGGCCAACTGCACCAGCACAGCATCGCCGACGCTGTGGCCGAGCGTGTCGTTGATGTCCTTGAAACGGTCAAGATCGATGAACAACAAGGCGATGTGCTGATTGCCGCGTTTGGCCATGCTGATCGCGTACTTGAGCCGCTCCTCCAGCAGGATGCGGTTGGGCAAACCGGTCAGGACATCGAAATGAGCGAGATAGTTGATGCGTTCCTCGGCATGCTTGCGATCGGTGATGTCCTGGGTCGTACCGACGATGGAGAGCGGTCTGCCCTCCGCATCGCGCTCGACCCGCGCGCGCGAACTCAGCCAACGGATCTGTCCGGCCGGCAGGATGCGATACTCGATATCGAAGACGTCATCCCCTGCTTCCAGTCGTAATACCCTGGCCACTTCTTCCCGGTCATCGGGATGAACGATGGATAGCAAGGCTTCGATATCTATCGCGTCTGTCCGGGCAAATCCGAATATGCGGTAGGCTTCGGCCGATCCGTCGAAATGCCGGCTCACAGGATCGTAGCTCCAACTGCCGAGCTGGGCGATGGCCTGCGCGAGATTGAGCTCCACCTCGCTTTGCTGCATGGCGACTTCTGCCTGCTTGCGGTCGGTGATGTCCATATAGATGCCGAGCACACCGGTCGTCGCGCCTTGTGCATTTCTCAGCGGCACCTTGGAAGTACTCAGCCATATTTGCTGACCGTCAGGCGTGGTCTGCGGCTCGTCGTAGAAACCTTTGACTGAGCCGGACTCGATCACGCGCCGGTCATCGGCGCGATACAGTTCCGCCTGCTCCTTCCAGCCCATCTGGAAATCGTCCTTGCCGATCACTTCTTCCGGGCTGTTCACGCCGGCGTCCTTGGCGAAGAGCGGATTGCAGCCCAGATAACGCAACTCCCTGTCTTTCCAGAAGATACGCATCGGCGCGGCATCGATGATGGTCTTGAGCAGATTGCGCGATTCCGCCAGCGCATCCTGAGCTAGCTTGCGCTCCGCCTCGCGATCGAAGTTGTGCAGCGCGAAATCGATATCCATCGCCATCTCGACCAGCAAGTTGCGTGCGCGCTCGTCAAAGGAATTGGCTTCGGCCGCATACAGACTGAAAGCGCCGATCACCTTGCCTGCGCGGTGCAGCGGCAATGCGGCAGAAGCCCCCCAGCCAAAGTGCGCACCGCGATCGTGCCAGATCGCAGTGAGCGGATCGTTCAGGAAATCCTGGCACCAGTACGGCTGGTTCTCGACGATCGCGATAGCGCTCGGGCCGTACATTGCCGGTTCGTCGATCTTCAGCGGCATCTTCAATCCTTCCAAGGACTCCCCCCCGTCGCCGAAGGAGGCGATCGGGATAAGATCTCCGCTCTGCTCGTCCAGCATCCCGATCCAGGCCATCTTCATCCCGCCGAACTCCACCACATCGCGACAGATGACCGGCAGCAACTCCTCTTCGTCCTTGCTGCGCACGATGGCCTCGTTGCACTGGCTCAGCGCGGCATACAGCCTGGACAGACGCCGTATGTCGTGTTCGTTGTTCTTGCGCTCGGTGATATCGCGCGAGAGCACGATAAAACCCGGCTCCTGCCCGTACCCGACCGCTTTGCGCGCGACCGAGAGCTCGAACCAGCGCCTGCCCTGCGGCAGCGGCAGCTCGATCTGCCTCCCCCAGGACCCGCCGTTCTCCTGCGCCTCGTGTAGCGCCGCCATCACCTCCCCGGCCACATCCGGCGGCATGATCTCGCCCACCGTCCTGCCCATGAACTTCTCGGCCGGCACAGCCAGCAGATCGGTGTGCGGAGAATGGTAGTCAAGGTAACGCCCCTGGATATCCACCTCGAACAGCAGGTCGGGGATCGCATCGAGCGTCGCCTGTAGCTTGCCCTGCGACTCACTCAACTGCCGGTAGGGATTCTCGATCGTGGTGACAAATATCGCTCGGTAGATGAATAGGTAGGAGACCGCCTTGTAAACATGGCCCAGCAGGTTGTAGATATCAGTGACATCCGCATACAGGGTGAACAGGAACTCGCTCAACGCCATCGCCGTCACTGCACCGAACAGTGCTGTCGCATTGAACGGCAACTCATTGCGCATACGCCGCCAAAGCACGATTGCGGCAGTCAGGCAGATGGCGATGATCGCGTATTCCGACACCACCTTGAACGGAGTGAGTCCCTCGCCAGGCACGAAGGTGTGCGGCAGGGTGTCGGCATGGAACAGGAGCAGCCAATGGATAAATGCCGTGAAGGCGATGATCGCGACAAGCAGGATATAGCGCGTCCCGGCTGACGGGAAAGGACGCCAGGGCGCGATCGCGACGACCAGCAGTGTCGCCGCGGTCAGGAAGCGGCTCACCAGCCAGAAATTGATCGCCTTTTCGGGCTCGCTCGGCGTCACGAAATCCGGCATTCCGTTGAACGAGATGGTGTGCGAGAAATCGATCAGCGCGACGCCGATGAACACGCAGCCGAGCAATACGATATTGCCCGGCAGCTTGTCGCTGTAGGCATTCCAGCTCACGGCAAAGACCAGCACCGCGATCACGATCGCCACCATTTCCAGGAACATGTGCAGCGGCAGATAACCGGCGATACCGCGCGCCGCAGGGAACGACGGCAGCATCCAGACCACAGCGATACCCAGCATCATCAAGACGATGAAGATGAGGGTCCTGTTCAGCTCATGGCGATGACTTGGATGTGTTTTCAAGGGTAACGTCGGATAGTTAATATTTATTATGGCTGTTGCTGTCTAAGCATAACACCGCTGCGCGCCCCAGCGCATCCGCTCCAAAACCATTTGCCTGACGTTGACACTCCGCGTCCAACTCCCTAAAGTGCAAACCGCCTGCTTCACCGGCACCTATTCCATGCAAGGAGTCCCGGGTGGACGTCAAACGAACCGGTGGAACGCTCGCCATCTTCATCCTGATCGCCTTCTTGCCTCCCGTCGCGCGTGCGGCCAGCTTCGATGACTCGTTCGAGAGCGTACGTCCCTATTCCCCGCCCTACAAAGACGAAGGTTTTCACTTCATGGTGCGCGAGGGCATCACCGGAGGCGGCGACGGCATCTCCAACATCACTTTCGAGGACGGCAGCAAGCGCGAGGTCAGCGCGGGTGGCATCACCCAGATCGGGATGGGCACGCGCTATCAGGCCGGTTTCCTGTCGCTCGCCCTCAGCGTCAACTATCACTACGATTACGACCATTACAACAACGACGATGCCTCGTTCCGGCGTGTGCCGCTCGAAGCGCTGGCCTATATCGAAGTGCCGGGCAACGTGCGCATCGGCGGCGGCATGCGCTATTCCTACTCGGCCAGGGCCACCTCCACCATCAACGGCGTGAATGAGCGGATAGACTTCAAGAACACCCGCGGCAGCGTGGTCGAGATCGGCTACCACGTGCGCCCCTACGGCTGGGTCGACCTGCGCTACGTGAAGGAGACTTACGAGGTCGAGGCCTACACCAGCTCGGCCACCACACCTCCGGCACAAGCGCCCACCGCCCCCTACAACGGCTCGCACATCGGCATCTTCGTCACTTTTGAGAATTGAACCGGCATTGACACCGCCGGCTCCTCTCCCATAAAGTTCATCCCGCTTGCAGAACCGCCACCGGCACATCGCCAGGGGTTTCACCGTTCAACTAAGGCGCACATGGGCAACTGCATCTCGGCATCACTCTGCCTCCATTCCGGTGCGATCGCCGCATTGCTACTCACCCTACCCCTTGCCGCCCATGCCAACGACGATCTGCGGGCGTGCCTGGAGCTTCAGGGCAATGCCCCCTCCGAACAAGTGCTCGAATGCTACAGCCGTGCGGCACAGCGACAGCTCGACGAGCACGATGCGGAAAAGCCCCCTGCACCGCCCGCGAAGACCTACAGCAGATCGCTGGCCGAACACTGGACGCCGTCTGACGAGCGCCTGTACGGCTACAAGCATATCTACTACCTGTTCTACTCCCATTCATCCCGCCCCAACGACAACCCCACCAGCCCCAACCCGAACAACCAGGTGCCTCCCTCCTACGCACTGGACAAAGACGAGATGAAGTTCCAGATCAGCGTGAAGGGCCACATGATGGGCGAGGACAGGACTACGCTCTGGTTCGGCTACTCGCAGTTGTCGTTCTGGCAGTTCTACGACTGGGAACATTCGCAGCCCTTCCGCGAGAACAACTTCGAACCCGAACTCATCCTCTCGCACCGCCCGCAGGACTGGTCACCCGCCCCGGGCTGGAGCACCGCCTTCATCAACACCGGCGTCGTGCATCAATCCAACGGCCAGGTGCTGCCGCGCTCGCGCGGCTGGAACCGCATCTACGTGCAGGCCGGGCTGGAACGCGACTTCGGCGACGAGCGCAAACTCGCCATGCTGCCGCGCGTGTGGAAGCGGTTGGGCAGCGGCGGGCCCGATGACGACAACCCCGACATCGAACACTACCTCGGCCACGGCGACCTCGAACTGCGCTACCAGCACAATGACAAAGCCATGCTCACCGCCCTGCTGCGCATCCGCTCAGTGCAACTCGACCTTGCGCTGTCATCAAAACTGCTGACGTCCCTGCTCCACAGCACCAACCTGCACCTGCAATACTTCAACGGCTACGGCGAAAGCCTCATCGACTACAATCAGCGCCATCACACGCTGGGCGTCGGCATCTCGATGCCGTTCGAGTAGCGGGGAGCAAGGGGAACCGACCATGGAAATGAAAAAGATCAACTCCGGCAAACTGCGCGCCATCGGCTACGACGCGCGGGCGCGACAGCTACAGGTGCAACTCGACAACGGCGACACGCTGCAATACAGCGGCGTGAGCGACGACCTGTGGCGCAGGCTCAGCAGCTCGGGGGCGGTGTGGAGCTTCTATCGGGATAACCTCGATGAGGAATTCACGGTGAAGAAAGTTTCGGCGAGTGCGCCGGAGGGGAAGAATCCGTTGGATGATTTATTTGCACAGAAATGATGCAGATAGTGGCCAGTTTGATAACCGGAGACTAATTTGAACACCCTTCGAGCAAATACTTCCTGCGCTGCCGCATATTTGAATGAAATATCATTCCTTGTCATCTGTTTGCTGCTATCGGTCTTCTCTGCCATGGCGTTCGGCGCCGCTGCTACGACACCCGAACTCACTGCACAGGATCGCATCAGGTCCTGCGACCCCGCCATCGCGATCCCCGCCGCACTGGAGATACTGAACGATCCGACAAGCTTGAAGGAACCGATAACGCTGTTCCCGCCCGTCATCACCCTGTTCCAGCACGGGCAAAAAGATGACGCCGTGTTCTGGTATTACGCGGCATATCTGCGGACGAAATACCAGCTTGCATTCGAAAACGGGGACCGTGCCCAACTGCTCGATGCGATGAGTATGACGACCGGGCAGCTCGTCAACAGCCATGCCCTCCAGGACACCGCCACTTTCGTCAGCACGATTGACCGCGTGCTTGAATGGGATAAAAGGACCGCCAATCCGTTTCGGGATAGAACCCGGGATGCGAAGATCGACGGCGAGCTCGCAAAGCTCTATGACAGCTTCCGCGCGTTGAAGGCAAAACTCATCCTGGAAAAGGAAAAATACGAGGGAGAAGCCCGCAAGGCTGCGCCGGAACTGGAACGTGCCTTTACCGGCACATTCAAGTCCCAATGCCGGGAAGGAAAGATCGACCCGGCTTATGCCGCTCAGGAGTCGAAGAAGGAATGGGCAAGGGTCATCGACTTTGCCAGAAAAAACCCGGAGGTCATCCGCGAGACTGGAGTAGTACGGGATGTCTCCCCTGTCTCAAGCACCCGCAACAGCAGCAAAGAGATTTTGCCCAACAGATACGAGGTTGCCGTAAAGGGCGCAAACGGCAAGTCTGTCTACGCCATCATCGATGTATCCAGAACAACAGACCCGGCCAGCTTTACTTTGGCCTGTACCACCCGCGTCTCGCTTGGCAACAGGGATGCCAGAAAGAATGCTTGCTTCCAATAGCATGATTGGTGGCTAACCGTCAGGGGCGGCATTTGTAGAAGTCGAAAGTTCGCTTGCCGAACTCCGGCGAATCTCCTTTCACGACCGTATCCGCACCTACATCCACTGCTTTGTTGCGTGCCATCTGATACATATTGTCCTCCACCTCTTTGCCATCACGACCTTTGGCAAAGATGCTGATCGTGATCCCGCCCTTGGATTGACAGCTGGCGACCTGGTTTACATCCGCCAGGGAAACACGTTCCGCTCCTTCGCGCACCCCGATGAATCTGCTTGCACATCCGTTCAATCCGGCCAACAGCACCACCATGGCGCCGAAAGCTATTATTCCATTTGAAAGTTTCATGGCACGCTCCTTGTCTCGTCAGTAATTGACACATCGGCTATTAATGTTTGATGGAAATACCGTCACGCAATATCCACATCGGGAAATCACGTCGCACTTTATAGCAAATTGCAGAACAATCGGGGGTAGACAACAAATAGCAAGGCTGTTAACCAGTCCGGTACAATCAGAACCAGTTCGCCATTACCGACCAAAGAACCCTCATGACCGAATACAACATATGTCTTGGTATGCCAACAGTGGAAGCACTCCACATGGGCAAACTGGTAACGATTCAGCGCGAAGAGAATCCGGCAGCCACTATACGTGCCGACTACGCTGCCACCGCGCGCAAGTGCCCACCCTATTGCATCCTGCCGATACACCTGGCACCGGGTGTAGAGACGTTCGGCGAGTTGGAGGTACTGGATTATCTGAAACGCATCCGGCTGGGCGAGGACAATCTGATAGTGGTCGATTCGCGCACGCCGGACTGGCATGCGAAAGGCACGATCCCCGGTTCCATCAACATACCCTATGCGCAGAACATGGCAGGGCAAGCAACCGACTTGGAAGGCGTGAAGAAGACGCTGGGCGATCTGTTCGGCGCCAAGGAGTCTGGCGGAAAATACGATTTCAGCACAGCGCGCTCACTCGCGATCTTCTGCAACGGCCCGTGGTGCGGACAGACGCCGAACTACATCCGCACCCTGCTCGCGCTGGGCTACCCCGCTGCCAAACTCAAGTGGTATCGCGGCGGCATGCAGGACTGGTGCTCGCTGGGGTTGACCGTCATCTGATCGTCAACCCACAGTTGGCCGTTAGCGCAAGGTCAGCAAGAAGATGTTCTCCTGCATCCGAGTCATGCCACGCTGCTGGAAACGCGGGTTCTGCGCCAGCACGTCTTCTTGCGCCAGCAGGCGTATCCCGGCGTATTTTCCGTATAGCGACTCGACCTCGCTCACCGATACGGCGAACGGAGGTCCCTGCATCTCGGCTTGCGGATAATCAAAAGTGACCAGCAGTATCTGTGTCCCCGACGGCAAGATATCCACCAGATGGCGCGCATAGCGCTCGCGCATCTCCGGCGGCAAGGCTACCAGCGAGGCGCGATCATATACCGCGCTCACCTTCGCCAAATCCTGCTTGCCCAAGTCGAAGAAATCGCCGCACAGGATGCGGATGTCGCCCGCCTCGCAACACTCGAACTTGCCGGTGTTGGTATGCACCGGTGACTGGCCGATCTCTTTGAAGAAGTCCTCCACAGCGATCGGGCTCAGCTCTACCCCCAGCACCTTGCTCCCCTGCTGGCGCAACCACACCATGTCCTGGCTCTTGCCGCACAGCGGCACGAACACCTCGCCGCCACCGGAGTCAGGCAGCTCTTGCCAGTATCGCAGCAAATAGGGATTGATCTCGCCCTGGTGAAAACCGATCTCCGAACGTTCCCAGCGCTCCAACCAGAATTCCTTTTTCATCTTCACCCCTCTCTCATCTGGAAATGCCTGCAACAGCAGGCGCAAAGTCTAACAGGGCTTGATCCGAAGCTGCCGAACGATCCGGGATAGACCACCATTGAAAAGGCGACCATCAGGTCGCCTTTCATTTAGCGCCAGCCGGCGCATGCACCGACCTGCCACCGATCACTTCTGCAGCGTCGCCTGTTCGATGAGGACCTTGTACGCATAACCTGCGCCGAAATCCTGGTCTAAGTTGACGACACCCGTAACCGTCACGATATCGCCCGCGTTCGCCTTGCTCGCTGTCGTGACGAGAATATCGTTTGTACCGTTATCCGCAGAACCCGAGCCGTCCTGCAGATGGATCCAGTTCTTGCCCATGATCTCGGCGTTGAACTTCACCACCCTGCCGCGCACCACGACTTGCTTTCCCTTGAGCTCGGCAGCCTTGTTCACGACCTGCTCTACCGTCATCGCGTTTTCGCTCTCGGCTTTGTCAACAGGCGCCGCATTGATCGTTTCCAGATTCTTGCGGGGATTGACGGAGAATGCAGCACCCAACGACGACGAACCTGCCGGGCTGACATTCGGGCTGGCACCAGCACTGCCCAGTTTGCCGAACAGGATCTGCTTGAAAGTCTGGTTCAGCGCCTTGCTCTTGAAGTTCTCCATGACGATCACGTTCTCGACGGTGACGATCTCGCCTTTCTTGACCGGTGCCTTGATCACTGCCGCCCATATCTCGCCGCGGTCGGTATTGAGCAGAATGTAGGTAAAGTTGTCGATGTTCCTGAACTTGAGGACCTTGCCCTGAACAGTGACCCCGGCCGGTCCTTGCGGTACGCCGCCCTCTGCGGCCCAGGTGAACGAGGCGGTTACGAAGAGGCAGATCGCCAGCAGTGCTTTCATCTTTGGATACTCCTTGGTTTGGAATGAACGGAGTTTACCTCAACCAAGGAGCCGGCACTTACGGGCACTCAGGGCAGTTGCGCTCGCTGTGGGCGTTAGCGCACAGATTCGCGGCACTTATTCGTTCAACCTGAACCTCTGCGGGATTTTCCTGTTAATCAAAGTGAAGGATTCAAAATGAACAAAAATCAGATCCAAGGTGCCGTCAAAGACATCGCAGGCAAAGTGCAGGAAGAAGCAGGCAAGCTGGTCGGCAACAAGGAACAGCAAGTCAAAGGTCTCAACAAACAGATTTCCGGCAAGGCCGAGAAAGCCCTTGGCGATGTCAAGGACGCGATCAAGCATGCCTGAAGTTCGTTCATTCAATCATCCGGAGATATAAAAATGAAATTGATCAAACCCCTCAGCATGACCATCATCATGAGCGCATTCATTGCGATGCTGGTCGGCTGCGAGAAAGAAGGCCCGGTAGAGAAAGCCGGCAAGTCGGTCGATCACGCAGTCGATAAAACCGGCCAGCAGATCGAAAAGGCCGGTGACAAGATTCAGGACGCATCCAAGAGCGACAAAAAGTAATTATTCATGTTGCTGCAAAAACCAAAGGCGACCGAACGGTCGCCTTTGTCATTTCCGTTTACGGCAGGGTCATGCCCGCAAGATTCCACGAGGCTTTGAAGTTGTATCCTTTACCCCGATAGAACCGGTAGTTCCCAATGAAGCGCGTAAGCCTGGATATTGTGCTCGTCATAATCGTTCCCTTCGTGAATTGGAGCCTTGGTAGACTTACTGCACGATGATAGGAGATGAGCAAGCGCATTTCTGTACGACCACCAACATAGCGGGGCAATTGCCCAATGAAAAAGGCGACCTGCGGTCGCCTTTTTCATTCACATCAAGCTGTTACTAGCCTACCCACTTCCTCGCATTCAGGAACATGCGCATCCACGCACCGTTCTCTCCCCGCTCCGTTTGGATTGGTTGTGCGCTTTCTGTCCGTGAGGAGCGGGTTGGCAGCTGCTCCCGCAAACGGCCGACTTCGTCGGTAACGTGTCGCAACTGCCACTCCTTCGGATACCAGGAGTTCTGCACCGCACGGAACACGCGTTCGGGGTGCGGCATCATGATGCTGAAGCGGCCGTCCGGCGTGGTGAGTCCGGTGATACCCTGCGGCGAACCGTTGGGGTTGAGCGGATAGGAGGTCGTCGGCTTGCCGTAGTGATCGACATAGCGCAGCGTGACCAGCGGTTGCGCGTCATGCAGGCGTTTGGTGCCGCCGAAGTCGGCATAGCCTTCGCCGTGGGCGACGACGATGGGCATGCGGCTACCAGCCATGCCGTCGAACAGGATGGACGCGGACTGCTGCACTTCCACCATGACGAAACGCGCTTCGAACTGTTCCGACTGGTTGCGACCGAAGTGCGCCCAGTTCTCGGCGCCGGGGATGATCTCGTGCAGGTTGCTCATCATCTGGCAGCCGTTGCACACGCCGAGCGCGAAGGTGTCCTTGCGCTGGAAGAAGGCCTCGAACTCGTCGCGCGCCCTCGGATTGAACAGGATGGACTTGGCCCAGCCCTCGCCCGCACCCAGCACATCGCCGTAGGAGAAACCGCCGCAGGCGACCACGCCCTTGAAGTCGGCCAGTTTGACGCGGCCGCTGATGACGTCGCTCATGTGCACATCCACGGCGGTGAAGCCGGCACGGTCGAAGGCGGCGGCCATCTCGACCTGGCCGTTGACGCCCTGCTCGCGCAGGATGGCCATTTTGGGTCGGGACTTCAGCAATGCCGGCGCGATGCCTTCATTGAGGTCGTAAGTAAGTTGCGCGTGCAGGCCGGGGTCTTTGGCGTCCAGCGTGCGGTCGAATTCCTGCTGTGCGCAAACGGGATTGTCGCGCAGCTTTTGCAGCTGATAAGTCGTCTCGGACCAGATGCGGCGCAGCGCGATGGCGTTGTCGCTGAACAGCGTCGTCTTGCCGCGCGTGATATTGATGCTGCCGCTGGTGTTAAGGCGTGCCACTTCATGCACATTGGAACAGCCCGCTTCTTCGCACAGCACGAACAGATCGGCCAAGTCGTCGCGGCGCACTTGCACCAGCGCGCCGAGTTCTTCGTTGAACAGCACGGCGAGGTCGTCGCCCTTCAGTTCGTCCAGTCGGATATCCAGGCCGATATGCGAGGCGAAGCTCATCTCGCAAAGCGCGGCCAGCATGCCGCCATCGGAACGGTCGTGATAGGCCAGCAGTTTGCCGTCGCGATTGAGGCGCTGGATGAGATTGAAGAAAGCTTTGAGCTTCTTGGCGCTATCGACATCGGGCGCAACATCGCCCACTTGCTTGTATACCTGCGCCAGTGCCGAGCCGCCCATTCGATTCTTGCCCGCGCCCAGATCGAACAGCAACACGACGGTATCGGTGTCGGCCACCAGTTGCGGGGTGAGCGTCTTGCGCGCATCGCTGCACGGTGCAAAAGCGGTAACGATGAGCGACAACGGTGCGGTGACTGCCTTGTTCTGCTCGCCTTCTTTCCAGGTCGTCTTCATCGACATTGAATCCTTGCCCACCGGGATGCTGATGCCCAGCTCCGGGCACAGCTCCATGCCGACAGCCTTGACGGTGTCGTACAGCGCGGCGTCTTCGCCGTGATGACCGGCGGCGGCCATCCAGTTGGCAGAGAGTTTGATGTCGCCGATCTTGTCGATCTGCGCGGCGGCGATGTTGGTGATCGCCTCGCCGATGGCCATGCGCCCGGATGCGGGCGCGTTCAGCACGGCGATGGGTGTGCGTTCGCCGAGCGCGAAGGCTTCGCCGAGGTGGGTGTTGTAACCCATCAGCGTGACGGCCACGTCGGCCACCGGCACTTGCCACGGGCCGACCATCTGGTCGCGCGCGGTCATGCCGCCCACGGTGCGGTCGCCGATGGAGATGAGGAAGGTCTTGTCGGCCACGCTGGGCAGACGCAACACCCGCTCAATGGCCTCTTTCAGCACGACTCCGCTGGTGTCGAACTTGGGCAGCGAAACTGTCTCGCGCTGCACCTTGCGCGTCATCTTGGGCGGCTTGCCCAACAGCACGGACAGCGGCATGTCCACCGCGTTGTTGTCGAACAGTTCGTCATGCACGATGAGCTGGTCTTCACGGATGGCGGTGCCCAGCACGGCGAAGGGGCAGCGCTCGCGTTCGCACAGCGCCTGGAATTCCAGCACGCGCTCGACCGGGATGGCGAGCACGTAGCGCTCCTGCGCTTCATTGCTCCAGATCTGCATCGGCGACATGCCGCGCTCTTCGGACGGCACCGAGCGCAATTCGAACTTCGCACCCTTGCCGCCGCCGTGTACCAGCTCGGGCAGCGCGTTGGAGATACCGCCCGCACCCACGTCATGGATCGAAAGAATCGGGTTGTTGTCGCCCATCTGCCAGCAGCGGTCGATGACTTCCTGCGCGCGGCGCTGCATCTCGGGGTTGCCGCGCTGCACGGAATCGAAATCGAGGTTCTCGGCGTTGGCGCCGGTATCCATCGAAGAAGCTGCACCGCCGCCCAGACCGATGAGCATGCCGGGGCCGCCGAGCTGGATCAGTACCGCGCCTTCGGGCAGGTCGTGCTTGTGCGTGTGGGATGCCGAGATGCTGCCGACGCCACCCGCCAGCATGATGGGCTTGTGGTAGCCGCGCATCTCGCCGTTGACGCTCTCTTCGAAGGTGCGGAAGTAGCCGGTCAGATTGGGACGGCCGAATTCGTTGTTGAACGCGGCGCCGCCGAGCGGGCCGTCGATCATGATCTGTAGCGGGGTGGCGATACGGCCCGGCTTGCCGTAGGGATTCGTTTCCCAGGGTTGTTCGAAACCGGGGATATTCAAATTGGAAACCGAGAACCCGACCAGACCGGCCTTGGGCTTGGAGCCGGAGCCGGTGGCGCCCTCGTCGCGGATCTCGCCGCCGCTGCCGGTGGCCGCGCCCGCGAACGGGGCGATGGCGGTCGGGTGGTTGTGCGTCTCCACCTTCATCAGGGTGTGGGTGAGTTCCCTGCTGAAAGCGTAAGCACCGCCCGCACGCGGGTAGAAGCGCTCGATCTCGGCCCCTTCGATAACGGAGGAGTTGTCGGAATAGGCCACCACCGTGCCTTCGGGATGCAGCTTGTGGGTGTTGCGGATCATGCCGAACAGCGAGATGGCCTGCTGTTCGTCGTCGATGACCCAGTCGGCGTTGAATATCTTGTGGCGGCAATGCTCGGAGTTGGCCTGCGCGAACATCATCAGTTCGACGTCGGTGGGATTGCGACCCAGCTTGGTGAAGTTATCCACCAGGTAGTCGATCTCGTCGGCGGAGAGCGCCAGACCCAGTTCGCGGTTGGCGGCTTCCAGCGCGGCTTTACCGCCCTTGAGGATGTCCACGGTCGAGAGCGGCTGCGGTTTGCCATGCTGGAATATCCGTGCTTCCAGTCCGGTCACTTCGGCGATGACCGACTCGGTCATGCGGTCGTGCAACAGCGGCAGTACGGCTTTCTTGTCCGCCTCGGAGAGGTGCTTGCCGCCTTTGCCTTTCAGGTAATACACCACGCCGCGTTCGATGCGGCTGACTTGCGGCAATGCGCAATGGCGGGCGATGTCGGTGGCCTTGGACGACCATGGCGAGATGGTGCCGAGGCGCGGCACCACCAGCATGCTCTGCGTCGAAATGGCGCACGCGGGTTCGCCGGCCTGCTTGTCGATGCCGAGCAGGCGGTCGAGCAAAGCGGCATCGGCCGGGCTGAGTTCGGCGGCCAGTTCGGTGAAATAGCAGTGGCGGGTGTCTTCGAGGGTGACGCCGGACTTGGTGGCGGCCAGCGCTGCGCGCAGCTTGTCGAGACGGAAGGAGGAAAGAGCGGCTTTACCTATCGAGGTACGGAACATGACTCGGTCACTTTAAGGCGTTGGGAACAGGTTGCAATTATAATGCAGCCGAACTCACAAACTCAGGGAAAACAGCATGCCGACCGTCATCACCCGCAAACAAGTCGCCGCCTTCCTCAAGCCGCGCCCCAAAGACAGCCACAAAGGCCTGTTCGGCACGGTCACCGTCATCGGCGGAGCCAACGGCATGGCCGGTGCGGCGCTGCTGGCCGGGCGCGCGGCGCTCAAGATGGGCGCGGGTTGCGTGCATGTCGGCCTGCTGGCGGACAATGCCCCGGTGGTGGATCTGAACTGCCCGGAGTTGATGCTGCATACGGCCGCCGAGGCACTGAAGTCGACCAGCCCCGATGTGCTGGTGATCGGCTGCGGTCTCGGCCAGAGCCCCGCCGCGCAGAAACTGCTGTACGACGCCCTGATGCTGGACACGGCACTGGTGGTGGATGCCGACGCGCTCAACCTGATCGCCCAGCGCCCCGACCTGCGCGCCATGTTGTTCGGCCGCAAGGCTCCAGCCGTATTTACGCCCCATCCCGGCGAAGCCGCGCACCTGCTGGGCTGCAAGACCGAGGATATACAGCATGACCGGCCACGCTCGGCGCTGAGTCTGGTCAAGCGACTGGGTGGCAGCGTGGTGCTGAAAGGCGCGGGCAGTCTCTGCGCCACGCGCGAAGCCAAGCTGTATATCAACCAGACCGGCAACCCCGGCATGAGCACCGCAGGCATGGGCGATGTGCTGGCCGGCATGATCGCCGCTTTCATCGCGCAGGGACTGAGCGCGGACGAGGCGATGCTGCTGGCGGTACACCTGCACGGTGCGGCGGGCGACGAACTGGCGAAACAGCAGGCCACCCTTGGCATGAGCGCGACCGAAGTGACGGAATGGGCGCGCTGGCTGCTGAACCGGATCGCACCGAACTAAACCATGACCGACATCCTCTACCGCTATCTGATGATCCTCGTCGCCTGCATCTCGCTGCTGCTCGGCTTGCAGGTGCCCAATTTCGTCGACCAGTACCAGAAGCGTGTCGATGCCCACCTGCGCGAGGTGAGCGTCAACCTGCAGCCGTTCCAGGACATCGCCAATAAATATTTTGCCGGCGACATGAAAAAGCTCATCGAGCTGCACCGCAACAGCATCGAAAAACCGTTCCAGGAAGAAGCCGCCGCCATCGAGAAGATGGTGCAGCGCAAACTGCGCTTCGAGACCGACATGGCCGCGCTGCAGACCAGCCTGCCGCAGAAGGCGTTGCATGTGCTGCTGCACGGCGACCGGGAGTTGCTCGACGAGGCGCTCGGTCAATACAGCTACGCCGTGCCGCTCAGTCAGGATGCGTTGATCTTCGGCGCCGGTGTGGCACTCATCATCCTGCTGGCGGTGGAACTGCTGCTCGCCTTGGCACGCTTCGCCGCCCGCAAACTTACCCGCCCCACACACCCGCAAGCCCAATGACCTACCCCATCGATATCAGCGAAGAAGGCGGTGTCCGCTTTCTTCACTTCGGCTCACTCTGGATCCAGGGAGCGATGCGCATCGCGCGCCCCTGGCATCTGGAACTGGAATACACCAAGGAGATGATGACCAGTCTGCTGATGCGCGACGAGACGCACTTTCCGCGCAAGGTGCTGCTCATCGGCCTCGGCGCAGCCTCGCTGACGAAATTCCTATACCGCAACTACCCGCTGTCGAAACTGACCGTGGTGGAGATCGAGCCGCGCGTGGTGGCGGCGGCACGGCAGTTCTTCAAGCTGCCGGACGACCCCAAGCGGCTGAACATCGTGATCGCGGACGGCGCGCAATACGTGGCCCAGATCGACAAGACTTTCGATCTCATCCTGGTCGACGGCTTCGACGAGGACGCGCGCCCCGGCGAACTGGACACACTGCCGTTCTACCAGCTATGCCGTTCGCGCCTGAGCAGCAACGGCATTCTTGCGGTGAACCTGCTCGGGCGCAGCCGCGGCTTCCAGGCCAGTCTTGACCGCATCCGCGATGCGTTCGAGGGACGCGCGTTGGCATTCCCCTCCACCGAAAGTGGCAATGTGATCGCGCTCGCCGCTGCGGGCGATCCCATCGCGATCCCACTGGACGACCTCAAGGACCAGGCGGATGCATTGAAGGCGGAGACCGGCCTGAACCTGCTGCCAACGCTGACGCGTCTGGAACAGTCGAAGTCCTGTTCGGGCGCTGTGTTCGCTCTCTGACATAAATAAATCACAATCGGAAAACCGTTTGTGTTTAAAATCGCAGCTGAGGAGTAGCATATAAAGAAATGGGGATGCATCAAGGAACCTGCGACACCCGATGAACTTCATTCTTGAAAGGTAGCGATCATGGCAACATCAAAATCCACCACGGTGAAAAAAACCACCACCGCAGCAAAACCCGCAGCCAAAAAAACCACCGCCGCAACAAGTAAGACTACTGCGAAAAAAGTGACCGCCAAGACGGCCACGGCAAAGACTGCAGTCGCCAAGAAACCGGCCGTAGCCAAACCAGCCGCCGCGAAAAAACCCGCAGCTGTAAAAGCCGCGCCGCGCAAGGCCGCAACCACCACACCGGAACAGCGTTACAAGATGGTTCAGGATGCCGCGTATTTCATCGCCGAGAGAGGCGGATTTCAGGCTGGATCGATGGATTACTGGATCGCGGCTGAAGCAGAGATCGAAGCTCTGCTTTCCGGCAAGAAGAAATAGGTTTTACTTCGCGCCCGTCGTGCCCGCCTCGACGGCGTAGCGCACGTAGGGCAGATTCAGGCCTTCCGCGGTGATCACGCCAAGCAACTGGTTGGCGTGTTTGTCGTCGAGCACGAACTCGACCTGCACCGGCAATTCCCCCGCCAACTCGAAGAAACTTTCGTCATGGATATGGCCGTGCCGCCCGTAGCCGGCTACGGCGCGGAACACCGAGCCGCCCGGCACGCCCAGCGATTTGGCTTTTTCCAGCAGCCACTCCTGCAGCATCTTGCCCTGGTGGTGCTGTTTCTCGGTCAGGTAGAACTTGAGGTAGACGCTGTTCATCTTGCTCTCCTTATTGTTGCATCCATTTGAACGTCTGCATCCCCAGCACCGTCATCAGCAACGAGCCCCCGAGGTGCGCGGCGATGATGGCCGTGCCCCATGCATATTGCCCGCGCAGCAGCAGCGTGACGGTCTCTGCCGAGAAGGTCGAGAAGGTGGTGAGTCCACCGAGAAAACCGGTGATGATGAGCAGACGCCATTCCGGCGACACGCCGGGGTGCTGCATGAAGAAGGCGATGGCGAGACCAATCAGATAGCCGCCGACCAGATTGGCCGAGAGAGTGCCCAACGGCAGCTCGTGCGTGACCGGATTGAGCCACAGACCCAGACCCCAGCGCAGCCATGCGCCGATGGCGGCACCGAACCCGACTGCGAGGAAGGCGTAGAGCGTCATGACCGGATTGTAGCAGGGGGAACCAAGCCGCGCAGTTTGAAGCAGCGGCTGTTGGGCGTGCCGTCCAGTTCGTATTCGTTGAACTCGCGGCAGGGGCTCGGACGGTTCTCGTAGATGGAGCAGGAGACCTGCTTGCCGACCTCGCCGCGCAGTGCAGCACAACGCGGCGGATAGCTGTTGGTGCCTTTCATGCACACCATGTGCTCATGCACCTTCTCGGTGAACTCGATCGGAACGAAACCGCCCGGCGCCTCGCTGGACTCGCCCCAATAGAAGGAGATGCGGTAGTAGGCGCAGCAGGCGCCGCAACTCATGCAGGGATTCGCCTCGCTCATTTCCTGACGACTTCTCCCCACAGGTCATGTTCGTCCGAGTCGGTGATCTTCACTGTAACGAAATCGCCCACTTCCAGATCGGCACTGTCGATGTAGACCAGACCGTCTATCTCGGGCGCATCGGCGGCACTGCGCGCGACCGCGCCCTCTTCGTCGATATCGTCCACCAGCACGGTCATGGTCTGGCCGACCTTCTTCGCCAGTTTTTCGGCGCTGATCTCCTCCTGCAGATACATCAGGCGCGCGAGGCGGTCTTCCTGCACATCGGGATCAATATGATCGGGCAAGGCGTTGGCGGCAGCGCCGTCCACCGGCGAGTACTTGAACGCGCCGACGCGGTCGAGCTGCGCCACTTCGATGAAGTCGAGCAGCTCTTCGAATTCTTCCTCGGTCTCGCCGGGGAAACCGACGATGAAGGTGCTGCGCAAAGTGATGTCCGGGCAGATGCTGCGCCACTCCTGGATGCGCTTGAGCACGTTCTCGCTGCTGGCCGGGCGCTTCATCAGTTTGAGGATGCGCTCGTTGGCATGCTGGAACGGGATGTCGAGATAGGGAAGTATCCTGCCTTCCGCCATCAGCGGGATGACTTCGTCCACGCTGGGATAGGGATAGACGTAGTGCAATCGCGTCCACACGCCGAGGTCGCCGAGTGCACCGGCCAGCTCGGTCATGCGCGTCTTCAGCGGCTTGCCCTGCCAGAAGCCGGTGCGGTATTTCACATCGACGCCGTAGGCCGAGGTGTCCTGAGAGATGACCAGCAGTTCTTTCACGCCTGACTCGACCAGCTTCTCCGCCTCGCCCATCACTTCATGTATCGGACGGCTGACCAGGTCGCCGCGCAGCGCCGGGATGATGCAGAAGGTGCAGCGGTGGTTGCAGCCTTCGGAAATCTTCAGATAGGCGAAATGCTGCGGTGTCAGGCGCACGCCCTGCGGCGGCACGAGATCTGTGTAGGGATCGTGCAGTTTCGGCAGGTGCTGGTGCACCGCGTTCATCACCGCATCGGTCTCGTGCGGACCGGTGACGGCGAGCACCTTGGGGTGTGTCCTTTGCACGATGTCGCCCTTGGCACCGAGGCAGCCGGTGACGATGACCTTGCCGTTCTCCTGCAAGGCCTCGCCGATGGCCTCCAGCGATTCGGCGACGGCGCTGTCGATGAAGCCGCAGGTGTTGACCACCACGAGGTCGGCCTCCTGATAGCTCGGCGTGATCTCATAGCCTTCGGCCTGCATGCGCGTAAGGATGAGTTCGGAGTCCGAAGTGGCCTTGGGACAACCGAGCGAGACGAAACCGATCTTGGGTGTTGCTTTACTCATGATTCATTCCTAATGTTGGTTCTCGCGTCGCTCCAGCGACGCATCGACCTGCGACAGCGGGTCTTCGATGGGTTCAAGATGGGTGGTGAGGTGGCTGAACGGTACGACCGCGCGGATGTCTGCCTCGATCAGTTCGACCATGTCGTGTCCGTGCTGCACAGTCCATAGCCCCGGTACCAGCACATGCAGCGAGATGAATGCATTTCTACCCGCCTGGCGCGTACGCAGCGCGTGGAAATCCAGTCCCTGCCGACGATAGTTCGTCAGCACCGTTTCGATGGCTGTGATCTGTTCCGGCAGAATAGCTTCGTCCATCAGGCCGGAGGCCGAGCGATGCAACAACTGCCAGCCGGTCCACACGATGTTCACAGCCACCAGCAGCGCGATGAGCGGGTCCAGCCACAGCCAGCCGCTCAGCCACACCAACCCGACGCCGATGATGACGCCGACCGAGGTCCACACGTCGGTCATCAGGTGTTTGGCGTCGGCTTCCAGCGTGATGGAATTGAACGCTCGTCCCGCCTTGAGCAGTTCGCGCGCGGCAAACAGGTTGATGAGCGAAGCGACGACCGACACCGCCAGACCGACACCGACGGCTTCGATCGCCTGCGGATGCATGAAACGATCGATAGCGGTATAGCCGATGCTGAACGCTGCCAGCAAGATGAGGAAGCCCTCGAAGGCGCTGGAGAAATATTCCGCCTTGCCATGACCGTAGGCATGCCTGTCGTCGGCTGGTGTCGCCGCCAAAGACAGCATCGCCAGTGCCATCAGTGCGCCGGCCAGATTGACGAAGGATTCCAGTGCATCGGACAGCAAACCGACCGAACCGGTCAACCACCATGCGATGCCCTTGAGCAGGATGGTGGCAACGGCGGCAGCGATGGACAGCCAGGCGTAGCGTTTGAGGTTGGTGTGTTGCATGCCCCTACTCCGGCATCATCATGCCGAGCAGCGCCACGGTCAGCACGCCGGCCGAAATCAACAGGACCTGCTGCACGGTGTCGCGCATCTGCGTGCGTTTGTGCAGGCCGGGGATGAGATCGGCCACAGCAACATAGATCATGCTGGACGAGGCCAGTGCCAGCAGATAAGGCACCAGATACTGCATATCGCGCAAGGCGACATAGCCGAGCACGCCACCGACCAGAGTGGCAAAGCTGGAGATGAGGTTCATCTGAAAAGCACGCAGCTTGGTGTAACCGGAATGCAACAGGATAGCGAAGTCGCCGACTTCCTGCGGAATCTCGTGCGCGATGATGGCAAGCGACGTGATGATGCCCAGATTCACATCCACGAGGAAAGCCGCGGCGATGATGATGCCGTCGACGAAGTTGTGGAAGGTGTCGCCGACGATGACCATGGTGCCGCTGCGACCATGGTCGTGTTCGCTGATCTCATGGGGTTCGTGAACTTCGCAATGGTCGTGGTGGCAGTGGCGCCAGATCAGCACCTTCTCCAGCGTGAAGAACAGCAGAATGCCGACCAGCACGGTTCCGCTCACCGCGGCGACGCTGGGAGAGAGTTCGATGGCCTCGGGCAGGATATCGAGGAACACAGCGCCCAGCAGCGCGCCGATGGCATAGCTAACCAGGCCGCCAAGATAGCTGGCACGGGCATTGAGCGCGAATAGCGCCGCCGCTGTCACGCTCAGAATGCCGCCGAACAGGCTGACCAGGATGATCCAGGTAAAAGTCGTCATAGTGGAGCTGTGTAGATCAAGGCGCGCATTGTAACTTATGCGTGCAGGTTCACATCCTTCGTCTCCGGCAGGAACAGCAGTCCGACGACGGAGGCAAAGATCAGCATGCCGACCGGATACCACAGCCCTGCCAGCGCGTCGCCCGCCTGTACCGAGATCAGTGTGACCATGAACGGTGACAGTCCGCCTATCCAGCCCGCGCTGAGGTTATGCGGTACGGCGGCGGCGCTGTAGCGCGTGCGCGCGGTGAACAGCTCGGCCAGCACCGCGGTCTGCGGGCCGGTGATGAGCGCGACGGCGACAACGGGAACGATGAGCAGCAGGAACAACATGAATTTGTTGACCTGGGCACTGTCAGCTTTCTCCAGCCAACCCTTGGCTTGCAGGGACGCAGTGATCTCGGCCGGCTGGAAGCCGGAGACTTCGATCTCTCCTGCAATATTGAGCGCAACCTCCACGCGTTCGCCCAGCGGCATCAACTCATACGACACACCGTTCTTGATGAGGAACTCCTGGTTGCGATCGCAATCGTTGGCCGCCTTGCGGAACGGGCTGTAGTTGCAATCGCTACCGTACAGGGTCACCGCGACTTCGCTGTTGAATCGTTCCAGTTGCGGGTTGCCGTAATGCTGCAAGCCCTTGAACACAGGCAGGATGGTGAGCGCGCCGAGGATGAGTCCGGCCAGCAGGATGGGCCGCCGCCCCACCTTGTCGGACAGCCAGCCGCAGAAGATGGTGAGCGGGAACAGCAGCAGCGTGCTGCCCATCACCAGCGTGCTCGCGGTCTGCGCATCGAGACGCACCACGCTTTTGAGAAACACGTTGGTATAGACCTGCGAGGAGAAGAACAGCAGCGAACCTCCCGCCGAGATGCAGAAGAACAGCAGCGCCATGCCCTTCAGGGTGTGACGGTCGCGCAGGCATTCGCGCAGCGGCGCCTTGGACACCGCGCCCTCGGCCTGCAACTGGCGGAACACCGGCGATTCTTCCAGGCTCATGCGCGTCTTGATGGAGACGAACAGCAGCACGGCGGAGAACAGGAAGGGAATGCGCCAGCCCCAGGCGTTGAAATCGGCAGGCTCCAGAAATGCCAGCAGCAGCACGATCTGCAGCGTGGACACCAAGATGCCCAGTGGGCCCATGAGTTGCAGCACGCTGGTATAGAAGCCACGTCTGCCCTGCGGCGCATGCTCGGTGAGATACACAGCCACCCCGCCGATCTCGCCGCCCACCGCGAAGCCTTGCAACAGACGCAACAGCAGCAGCAATATCGGCGCCATGATGCCGATCTGCGCATACGTCGGCAGCAGACCGACCAGGAAGGTGGTCACGCCCATCAGCGCGATGGTCGCGATGAAGATGGGGCGGCGCCCGAACCTGTCCGCCAGATTGCCAAACAGCGCCGAGCCCAGCGGCCGCACCACCATCCCGACACCGAAAGTGGCGAGACTCATCAGCAACGCCGCGGTCGGATTCTCTGGAGGAAAGAACAGCACGCTGAAATAGGTCGCCAGCGAGGCGAAGGTGAGGAAGTCGTACCATTCGAGGAAGGTGCCGAAGCAGGCGGCGAGGACGACTTTGCGTTGGGTGCGGGTGATGTTTTGCATGTGACTTTCGTATTTGCGTATTTGACTTAGATTGACATCATGAAATCTGTTTGAGGAGACAACTACTGGTCGGATATCTAATCAGCATTGGCACAATTCAAATAACTGCCATCTGCCTGCCGGACTAGTGTCCATCCATAATTCCGACCAATCGCATACATTCCGACCCCATCGTAATTCAAGTGAAGCCTACGTGCTGCCACACCCAACTGGACCGCCCCCTCTTTGCTTCCCCATCCTTCTGGATAAAAGGCTTGAACCGATGTGTCTTCCGCTGTCACTTGATTTTCAACATCACCACATGAGAATTCTCCGGGTGCTTTGAACACTTTGAATTCGACCCAATAAGGCAGGCTGACAAAGTCTCCATCCAAAGTGGAAAGGATATCGCATTGATAGTCCGCCGTTTGCTTTGTCCCCAGGCAAATGACAAGCCGGACGGAGAATTCCTCCCGTTTCTTTTCACCATTGGTTTCATGGGCATCTGTTTCTTGCTTGATGGAACGATTGATTACCAAGGCCGCGAAATCCTGCAAGGCATCGTCATTGAATCTGCCCTCGATGATGCCCTGCTCCCTTGCGTTTTTCTCGGCGATCTCGTCCGAAGTTAAAAATTTCCTTAATTGATGTTCATCTTGCAGGAAATCCTCATTCCTGAAAATCGTGTAACCGGGAAGTGCCTTACTGATGACAAGTTGATGCATGGGGAGAACACTTGATGCAGCTTTCGAAGTCCCTTGGGAGATTTTCGAAGGGGCGATCTGGAGTTGTCTATGTCCGAATGACATTATCACCCCGACAATCGCCCCGATAGTCACAAGTGCCACAATAGCCTTGCTTCGTTTGGAAAGGGAATGGAAGCTGGAGTTGTCCCGAATTGCCCTTGATTGCGCAGCCTCAATGGACTCACTCGTGCAACAGCTCTGTGCGTCCTGACCTGGGAGGATTCTCCCCCTGACAAGCATCCGATTCATGAATAAAAGTGAGATGCCGACCAACGCGCCAATTACTCCTGTCACTACAGCGATGGGAAGCCCTATCGTAAGGAGTGCATGCCATTGAAATGGGTCCATGCCTGCCTGTAAAGCCAGCATGATGCCACCTCCCCAGAAGAACCCTTCTGATGCCCCCCTCCCGAATCCGTCTTTGCCTGAATGGATGAGACGGGCAGACACCGCACCGCGCCAGCCCACAATTGCCAATGCCACCAACAAGAATGGCAAGGCAGCATCCTCAAACAAGTTGATGTCAAGAACGCGCGCTATGCAGACAAATACGAATAAGAACATTGACGCATCGATGACGCCAACAATTGAAGGTCGTCTCAGATGGAATATATTCATGAAATGCCCCATTGCGTGATCTCGAACATGGAGGATGTTTGAAAGTGACCGACCGGGTCGGATTCTACCCGATGCAGCAATCGGCTAGCGTATCCACACCGTCTTGGTGTTCACGAATTCCAGCATGCCCTGTCGCGACAGTTCGCGCCCGTGGCCGGAGGCTTTCACGCCGCCGAAGGGCAGGCGCGCGTCGGATTTGACCATGCCGTTGATAAAGGTGCAGCCGGCTTCGATATGTGTCGCCAACTGCTCAGCACGCGCCGTGTCGCGACTCCAGATGGAGGAGCCCAGCCCGAAGCGGGTATCGTTGGCGATGCGTTGCGCGTCCGCTTCGTCTGCGGCGCGTATGACGACGGCCACGGGGCCGAACAGTTCTTCGTGGTAGGCGCAGGCTTTATCGGTGACACGATCCAGGATGGAAGGGCTGTAGAAGAATCCGTCGCGCGGGTCAGGTTCGCAACCGGTCAATGCGACCGCGCCCTGTGCAATGGATTCGGTGACCTGGCGGTGCAGGTCATCGCGCAAGTCGAGCCGCGCCAGAGGGCCGATCTGCGTGGCATCGTCCATCGGGTCGCCGAGCTTTAGCGCTTCGACGCCGGCTTTGAAACGCTGCAGGAATTCTTCCGCGATCTGCGGCACGAGGATGAAGCGTTTGGCAGCGATGCAGGATTGCCCGTTATTCAGAAAACGCGAAGCGACCGCCGTCGCTACGGCCAATTCCAGATCGGCATCGTGCAGCACGATGAAGGGATCGGAGCCGCCCAGTTCCAGCACGCATTTCTTCAGGTGCTGCCCGGCGAGCGCGGCCACCTTGCGTCCGGTCGCTTCCGATCCGGTGAGCGTGACGGCATGCACCAGCGGGCTGGCGATGACGTCTGGCACCAGGTCGGTCTCTATCATCAGCGTCGTGAACAGCCCCTGCGGCAGGCCGCACTCGCGGAAGATCGCTTCGATCGCGAGCGCGCATTGCGGCGTGCCCGATGCGTGCTTGAGCAGAACCGCATTGCCTGCCATCAGGGCCGGTGCCGCGGCGCGGAACACCTGCCAGAACGGGAAATTCCACGGCATGACGGCCAGCAGCGTACCCAGCGGGTGATGCGCGACATAGCTTTTTCCGGCATCCGACACCACCGGCTCACTGCGCAGGAATTCCGCGCCGTGCTGCGCATAGTAGTCGCAGACACCCGCGCACTTCTCGACCTCGCCGCGCGCCTCGCGCAGGGGCTTGCCCATTTCCAGCGTGATGAGCGTTGCGTAGCGGTCGCGCTGCGCGCGCAGGTGTTGCGCCACGGCATTCAGCACGGCAGCGCGCGCGGCGAGATCTTTTTGCTCCCATGCTTGCTGCGCGGCGCCGGTCTCCAGCAGGGCGAGTTGCAGGCGGGCGGCATCCCAACTGGCGTAGGTCTTGAGGACTTGATTGGTGGCAGGATTGCGGCTCATATGCGGCATGGCATTCCCGACTCAGGCGCCATCGCCCAGCCAGATGAACGTGCCCATGCGGCCGGTCACGCCATCGCGGCGGTAGGAGAAGAATTTGTCTTTCTGGTGATAGGTACAGAAGGTGCCGCCGTAGATGCGGCTGATGCCGAGCGCATTCAGGCGCTGGCGCGCCAGCCGCACGATGTCGGCGCGGTATTTCCCGGCGGCAGCCAGGGGGATGAAGGCGGCAGCCGCATCGGCATGGTGCGCCATGAACGCCGCGCGGACGTCCTCGCCGACCTCGAAGGCATGCGAACCGATGGTCGGCCCCAGCCAGGCCATGAGCTTCTGCGGAACGACGCCCATCTCCTGCACGGTCGCCTCGATCACGCCGTCGCACAGTCCGCGCCAACCCGCGTGCGCCGCGCCGACCACGCTACCGTCCTCGTCGCACAGCAACACCGGCAGACAATCCGCCGTCATCACCACGCACACCGAGCCGCGCTTGCGCGCGATGCAGGCGTCGGCCACGACGCGGCAGGCTGCGGCATCAGCGTTTGCAACAACAGTGCCGTGCACCTGCTCCATCCACACCGGTTCGCTCGGCATGTATGGCGCCAGCGACTGGCGGTTGCGGTTCACGCGTACCGGGTCGTCGCCGACGTGCAAACCGAGATTGAGTGTGTCGTAGGGTGCCGCGCTGATACCGCCCAGACGCGTGGTCTGCAAGGACTTGACGCCGGCGGGTACCGGCCAGTCAGGGACGATGCAGTGCTCAGGCAATACCATCGCTCGCCTCGTCGATGCTGTCCAGCAATTCTTCCATGTCTTCCGGCAGCGGCACTTCCCATTCCATCCACTCGCCGGTGTCGGGATGCTCCAACGCCAGTTTCGTGGCATGCAGGGCCTGACGCGGGAAGCCGTTCAGCAGTTCGCGCAGGGGCAGCACGCATTTCTGCACGCCTTTCTGGTACACGCTGTCGCCGATCAGGGGGTGGCCGATATAGGTCAGGTGGACGCGGATCTGGTGCGTGCGCCCGGTCTCCAGCCGGCAGCGCAACAGCGTGCAACTGGGGAAATTGGCCTCCACGGTGTAATGGGTGACCGCGTCCTTGCCACCCTCGACCACCGCCATCTTCACGCGCTGCGAGGGATGGCGGCCGATGGGGAAGTCGATGGTGTCGCCGTAATCCACCTCGCCCCACACCAGCGCGAGGTATTCGCGCTTCACGCTGCGCTTCTGCATCTGGCGCACCAGCGCGGTCTGCGCGACCAGCGTCTTGGCCACTACCATCAATCCGCTGGTGTCCTTGTCCAGCCGGTGCACGATGCCTGCGCGCGGCACGTCCTTCAGTTGCGGGGCATGATGCAGCAACGCATTGAGCAGGGTACCTTCCCAGTTGCCGCTGCCCGGATGCACCACCAGCCCGACGGGCTTGTTGATGACCAGGATGGCATCGTCCTCGTACACGATGTCGAGCGGGATGTCCTCGGCCTGGTAAGGTTGTTCGGAAGGATGCGTCTGCGGCACGACGCGTATGCTCTCGCCGCCCCACACTTTCTGTTTGACGCTGGCCGGGCTGCCGTTAAGCGTGACCTGGCCCTGCTCTATCCAGTCCTGCAGGCGGCTGCGCGAGTATTCCGGCAGCATCTTGACCAGCGCCTGGTCCAGCCGCAGCCCGCCATGTTCGTTCGGCACCCGCAACTCAAGCGGGCCGGCAGACTCGTCGTCTTTGCTATAATCGGATAAGTCCTCTTCAGGTTCCATCATTTCGGGTTCTATCATGCGCCATAGTTTAGCTGTTTTCCTGCTGCTCTCGTTAGTTGCTTGCAGTTCCGACCCCGCCAAGGACGACAATCTCACCGCCGACCAGCTCTATGCCCAGGCCAAGGAGTCGATGGCGGACGACAACTACGAAAAAGCCGTCAAGCAGTTCGAGAAGCTGCAGTCGCGCTTCCCCTACGGTCGCTACGCGCAGCAGGCACAGATGGAGATCGCCTACGCCTACTACAAGCACAGCGAACCGGCTCCGGCGCTGGTTGCACTGGACAACTTCGTGAAGATGTACCCCAACAGCGCACATCTGGATTATGTGTACTACCTCAAGGGACTGATCAACTTCAACGAGAACATCAACAGCCTGTTCGGCACGATGTTCAAGCAGGACCCGTCCGAGCGCGACCCGGCCGCGCTGCGCGACTCCTTCGCCGCCTTCAAGGAGCTGGTCACGCGCTTCCCCGGTAGCAAATACACGCCGGATGCACGGCTGCGCATGCAATACCTGCTCACCACGCTGGCCAACGGCGAGGTCCATGTCGCCAGTTACTACCTGCGCCGCGGCGCCTACATCGCTGCCGCGAACCGTGCCAAGGGTGTGCTGATCGATTATCCGCAGACACCGCAGACACTCGATGCCCTGCAGATCATGGTGCAGGCCTATGACGCGATGGGAATGAACGACCTGCGCGACGATGCCAAGCGCGTGCTGGCGCTCAATGCCGGCAAGGGTGCCCTTCCGGAAGCCAAGGAATCGCCGAAGAACCCGTCGCCCTGGTGGCAGTTCTGGGACTAGGGACAAGGTGAACTTCTGCCCGACATGCGGCGCCCCCGTTGAACTGCGCACCCCGCAGGACGATCACCGCGAGCGCCACGTCTGCACCGTCTGCAACACCATCCACTACCAGAACCCGAAGATCATCGCCGGTGCCATACCGGAATGGACTGACGGCCGCATCCTGCTCTGCCGCCGCGCCATCGAACCGCGCCACGGCCTGTGGACGCTGCCGGCCGGATTCATGGAGAACGGCGAGACCACCACCGAGGCGGCCGCGCGCGAGACGCTGGAAGAAGCCAACGCGCGCATCGAAGTGCTGGGGCTCTACGCGATGTACAACCTGCCCTACATCAACCAGGTACAGTTGCTGTTCCGCGCCAGGTTGCTCGATCTGGATTTCTCGCCGGGCGTGGAAAGTCTGGAAGTCGAGCTCTTTGCCGAACACGAGATCCCTTGGGACACGCTGGCGTTCAGACCGGTGAAATACACCCTGGAACACTTCTTCGCGGACCGCAAACGCGGCGAGTACACCTTCCGCAACGCCGACATCGCCCCCCCGACCCCGCGCTGAATCTCCCTCTTCCGGGAAATGCAGGGATCGCTTGAGGTTTTACTGTGCCTGTTTCTTCAGCAGATCGCGGATCTCGGTCAGCAGGAGTTCCTGACTGGAGGGCGCAGCAGGTGCTTCCTCGGCCTTCTTCTTCAGCGAGTTGATCAGCCTCACCACCATGAAGATGGCGAAAGCGATGATGGTGAAATCGATGATGGTCTGGATGAACTTGCCGTAGGCGATCACCACCGCCGGTGCCCCGGCGGCCGCTTCCTTGATGGTGAAAGCAAGGTCGGAAAAATTCACCCCGCCAAGCAACACACCGATCGGCGGCATGATCACATCGGCGACGATGGAAGAAACAATCTTGCCGAATGCGGCACCGACGACGACGCCAACGGCCATATCAATGACGTTGCCCCGGACTGCGAATGCCTTGAACTCCTGAACGATGCTCATGGTTACCTTCCTTTCTATAAAAATTGATCCGTCGCCTCGCGGCCATATCTGTTTCCCAGCGCCACCTCCAATTCCTCGATCGGTACGGGTCTGCCGAACAGATAGCCCTGATAAGCCATGCACCCGTTCTGCCTGAGGAAGTCGAGTTGTTCTTCCGTCTCGACACCTTCCGCGATCACGTTGAGACGGAAATGTCTGGCCAGGCTGATGATGGTCTGGACCATGGTCGCATCGTCGATATTGCTGGTGATGTCGCGTACGAAGCTCTGGTCGATCTTGATCTGGTCGAGCGGCAGCCGCTTCAGATAGGACAGTGATGAGTAGCCCGTGCCGAAATCGTCGAGTGACAATCTGACGCCCAGTGCCTTCAGAGCCTGCATCTTGGTGATGACATCCGCGACATCGTTCAGCACCACGCTCTCGGTCAATTCCAGTTTGAGCAACCTTGGGTCGGCCCGATGGACGCGCAGCGAGGTCGCGACGGACTCGACGAAGTCGTGTTTATTGAATTGCTGGGCACTGACATTGATCGCCAGGATCAGACCGCGAGTCTGCTCACGTTCGCTCCACAGCGCCAGCTGCCGGCAGGCGGTCTCCAGCACCCAGTGCCCTATCCCCTGGATCAGCGAGCTTTCCTCGGCGATGGGGATGAACTGCGCGGGCGGGACCATGCCGCGGAGCGGATGCGCCCAGCGTATCAGCGCTTCCACGCCCATCGGACTCAGATCGCGATCCAGCTGGATCTGGTAATACAGGCGCAATTGCCCGTTGGGCACCGCATAGCGCAACTCCGCCTCCAGCGCCGCGCGCGTCTCCACCGCATGCTGCATGGCCGGATCGAAGAAACGGATGCCGTTGCGCCCGGATTCCTTGGCCTGGTACATGGCCATGTCGGCATGCTTGAGCAGCGCATCCACGGTCTCTTCATGGCCGCGGTACAGACACACCCCGATGCTGGGCGAGCTGAGGTGTTCCTTGCCGTTGAGCTGGTAGGGCTCGGCCAGAGCGGCGCGGACCTTCTCGGCGATCAGCGCAACTTTCTGCGAGGCATCGTTCGTTCCCGCGCCCATCTCCTCGAGCAGGATGACGAACTCGTCGCCGCCTATGCGCGCCACGGTATCCTCATCGCGCACGCAGGCACGCATGCGTTTGGCCACATCGATCAGAAACAGGTCGCCATGATCATGGCCCAGGGTGTCGTTAAGGGTCTTGAACCTGTCCATGTCGAGGAAGAGCAGCCCGCCGTACTGGTTGCTGCGCGCCGAAGCGGACTGCGCCTGCTGGATGCGGTCGAGCAGAAAGCGCCGGTTGGGCAGCCTGGTCAGGGTGTCGTAGAAGGCCAGACTGAAGATCTCTTCCTCGGCCTGCTTGCGCATGGTGATGTCGCTGAAGATCGAGACGTACTCGGTGGTCTCGCCATTGGCGTTCCTGACCGCGGTGATGGTCAGCCACTTGGGATAGATCTGCCCGTTCTTGCGCTTGTCCCAGATCTCTCCCGTCCAGGAACCGATCTCAAGCAGGCTCTTCCACATCGCGGCATAGAACTCGGTGTTCTGGCGTCCCGAACTCAGGAGGCGCGGGTTCCTGCCGACGACATCCTCCGTACTGTAGCCGGTGATGCTCTCGAATGCCCGGTTGACGCGGATGATGTTGGCGTTGGCATCCGTGATCATGATGGCTTCGTGGGTCTCGAAGGTGGTGGCCGCAATGCGCAACTGGCTTTCCGCCTGGGTGCGTTCCTCGATCTGCTGCTTCAGCAGTTGATTGCCGAGCAGCGTCTTCGCCTCGACGGCTTTTGCCGTCTTGACCACCAACCACAAGGTCAGGCAGTACCCGGCCAGTCGCTGCACATGCCAGCCCCACCACGGCCAGTCCCAGAGGCTCGACAGATTGAACATGAGGGCGGCCGAAGCCAGGATCAGGCACTGGAAGAAGAACAACAGGTCTTCCGGCCGGTCCGATTCCCGGTAGCTTAGAAACAGCTTCACCGCAGCAAGTGACAAGAGAACGCCGCCGCAGAAGTTCAGCAGCACGGCGGCCGGCGTGAAACTGCCCGATTCGATCATCGGCGGGATGTGGCCGGGCTGCAGGATCGAGTACGCTCCGGAAAGGAGCGCCAGCAGCATCGCCCCCAAAGGCCAGTATCTCATCAGCACCGGCTTCAGCGACGCGGTCGGCAACCAGACCAGCGCGAACAGCAGTCCGCCAAAGGCCGTCGCCAGACCATGCAGCCAGACGAATGTCTGGCCGGCGGGCATGACGGCATGCATCGCATCCAGACAGCTCATGGCCAGCAAAGCAGCAGCGATCTGCCGGTTGAAGCTGCTGCCCTCGCCGATCGAGTTCAGGCGCAGCAGCAGATAGGCGACCATCGCCGCGATGACGGCGCCGGCCATCTCGATGGCAGCGTGCAGCGCCAGATTCTGCAGGAGCATATCGCCGCCATACCCCTCGAACAGCATGCTCAGTGCCTGGACCAGCAAGCCCAGCGCGAACACACCGGCCATCATGGCGCGCAGGCGATATGCCTCCTGCTCACGGACTGATTTTTCTGGCAGCGTCATGTTCGGTTCCATGCGGGTGTTCGGCGATCGCGTGCGTTGGTACTACTGTTTTCCCGCCCCCAGCGTACGCATGAATCGCGGCGCGAGGTCGGGCTGGTTCTCGAACCGGTCGAAGCGGCCCGTCATCTCCTGGTCCAGACGGCTCAGTCTGTCGCCCATGGCGGGATGAGTCTTGAACATCAGCGCCACGTCGGAATCGCTCGGGTTGATCGCCTGCAGCGTCTGCAACACCGCCGGCAGGCCGTAAGGGTCGTAACCGCCGCGCGCGGCGATCACCACGCCCATACGGTCGGCCTCGTATTCGTCGTTCTTGTCCAGGCCGCGCGCATACACTTCGGTGCCGGCGCTGACCAGCTTGGTCAGGCGCGGGTCGCCGCCCTTCTCCCGGATGGCATCGTTCGCCAAATCGGTCAGCAACTCGGCCTGTGCACCTTTCTTGATCGCCTGCAGGTGATGCTTGCGCAGCACATGCGACATCTCGTGCGCCAGTACGCCCGCCAACTCTGCTTCGCTGTTCATGCGCACCAGCAGGCCCTTGGTGACGAACACCTTGCCGCCGGGTGTGGCGAATGCGTTCACATCGCTGTCATCGAGCACGCCGAACAGCCAGGGCAGATCGGGACGCTCGGTCTGCGAGGCGAGCCAGCGACCGACGCGGTTCACATAGCGTTGTACGGCCGGGTTGTCGAGCAGCGGTGCCGCGCCCAGCAGGTTGCTGGCGATACCGTCGCCCAGCATGATCTCCTGCGGCTCGTCGATGTCGGTGTTGGCCTTCTGCACCTTCTGCACGGTCTTCACCGCCTTGTCCCAGTCAATCTTGCCGAGGTCGAATGCGGCGGCGGGCAGTGTGACAGCCAGCAGACAAACCATGGATAACGCCAGATTCTTTTTCATCATTGGCCTCCGCTCAGATAGTCCACGCTCTGCGCCTCCAGCTTGCCCTGCGTCGCGAACTGCTTCGCGGCTTCCGGCGTCACCGCATTGCGCTTCGCCGCCTGCAGCGCCTTGGCATCGGGCTGGGCATTCTTCAATTGCTCTTCCGACAGGCCGCGTACGCCGGTGGTGACCGTGCTGCCGCTCCTGCCGGTGGCTGCGACGTTGAACAGGCTGCCCAGGCCGCTGTCGCCGCGCTTGCCCTGAGTACCCGCTTCCAGTTGCAGACTCAGCATCTTCACCCAGCCGCTGAAGGAAACCGACTTGACCTGCGTCCAGCCGGACTGCCGCGACAGCACCTCGACTTTGCTGCGCGGTGCCAGCGTGGCCAGCGTCTGCGCATCGCTGTAGGGTTTGGCTTTCAGTTCGGTGGAACGGATGGTGTAAGCGTATCCCCCGGCCCACGCCGCCGGCACGCAACCGAGCAACAGACATAACGCGACGATGTTCTTCATTCCTGTCTCTCTCCTTTTTCCATCGGTGCGAACAATTCGACATCCTGTTCGCGCCCTTTCACCTTGAATGAACCGTACGACTTGAATTCGAATGTATCGCCGCAGGCTTCCATGGTCTCGCGCGAGACCAGGATGCGCGACACGCCTTTGGTCAGGCCCTCGATGCGGCTGCCCAGGTTCACCGTGTCACCGATGGCGGTGTATTCGCGGCGCTGGTCGCTGCCGATAAGTCCCACCACCGCCGGGCCGCTGTGGATACCGATGCCGACATCGAAATCCGCGTCTTCCTCGCCCAGTTCCTTCTTGAATCGCTGCAGCACCTCGCCCATCTCCAGCGCCGCCTCGACCGCGTGGCGCGCATGATCGGGATCGTCCAGCGGCGCGCCCCAGAAGGCCATGATGCAATCGCCGATGAACTTGTCCAGCGAGCCGCCGTGGCGGAACACCACTTCGACCTGCAAAGTGAAGTAGCGGTTCAACAACTCCACCACCTGCTGCGGCGTGCGTTTCTCCGACAACGTGGTGAAGCCGCGGATGTCGGAGAACAGGATGGTGATCTGGCGGCTCTCGCCCGCGCGGCTGAGGCCGCCGTGTGCCACCAGTTCCTTCACCACATGCGGATTGACGAAGCGGCTGAACATCTGCACCGCCTGTTCGCGTGAGCGGCGTTCGCGCAGGTATTCGTGCAGGGCGAAGGCGAAATATCCCGCCCAGGCCAGCAGCAGTGGTGACAGCACCGGCAGCAGATACGACTGCGCCACCGCCAGATAACTGCCCAGCAAGGCGGCGACGGTAACCGCCGCCAATGCCAAGCCGACCTTGAGCGCGTTCATGCCGCGCAGGAAGGCCAGACTCAGCAGGGCCAGCAACAGCACCGCACTGCCCAGCGCGAAATCGTCGCCGATCTTGTGCAGCACGCGTCCGTTCTTGAGTCCGTCGATCGCGGTGGCCAGTATCTCCATGCCCGGGTGCAGGCTGGCCATCGGCGTGGCACGCCGGTCATGCAAGCCGGTCGCTGCCGTGCCGATGATGACGATCTTGTCCTTCAGCTCGTCCGCAGGGCGCTGCGGCTGTCGGCGCTCGAGATCGGCATACAGGTCAGCATAGGCGATATGGCGGAACGCGCCCGGTGCGCCGCGCCATGCCAGGATCATGTCCGGCTGTTGCGGCACCTGGTAACCCAAGTCCTGCGCCACACGCGCGGGCAGCGAGGGGATCAGCCAGCCGTGGGCATCGTCATACAGCTGATAGCGGCGGCCGATACCGTCGCTGTCTTCGAGATAGTTGATGCTGCCGACACGCCAATGCGCGGGATCGATGGCCAGCGGCGGCAGTATCGCCAGACGCGCCGCGGCATCGGCATGTTCGCTGCGCTGCAGCCCCAGCAGGGTCGCAACCTGTTCAGCTGGCGCGCCTTGTGCGTCCAGCGCCGCATCGCGCCGCACCATGGGGAAATACACATTACCAAGGCCGCGCAGAGCTTCGTTGAATGCCTCGTCGCTGTCGGGACGGTACACGTCGCGCTCGCTGAACAGGATGTCGAACACGATGGCTTTGGGGTGTTGCCGGGCGATGCCGCGCACCAAGTCGCCGTGCACCGCGCGCGGCCACGGCCAACTGCCGGCGGTTTCCTGCATCTTTGCCAAGCTGGCATCGTCGATATCGACGATGACGATGTCGGCATCGGGTTGCAGGTCTTGCGCCTGTTGCCGCACGAACAGATCGGACAGCCTGTTCTCCAATGGCGCCAGCGCATGCAGCCAGGTCGATTCCAGCGCCGCCAGCAGCAGGAAAGCAATGCCTATGCGCGAAAGGGTCTTGCGCGAGGAGAGTTCGAGTTGATTGGCCATGCCGCACATACTAATCGCAACGTCTCATTTCCAACAGTCCCTTGCTTTTAGATGCGTGCGATTCCCCCTATAATCGCGGCCATTCGTAAATTCGTGCACCAACCCATGCTTTCGATGCGCTCTGCACTGCTGCTTGGCTGCCTGTTCCTGACGGGATGCAGCTCCATCCCCGGCCTCAGCAACTACTCCCAGCAGAAGGACCCGTTCGAGTCCTTCAACCGCGGCATGTACAACTTCAATGACACCGTGGACAAAGCGGTGGTCAAACCGGTTGCGCAGGGCTACGACAAGGTGATGCCGAGACCGGCCAAGACCATGGTGAGCAACTTCTTCTCCAATCTGGATGATGTCGTGGTCACGGTGAACGACCTGCTGCAGTTCAAATTCAAACAGGCGGCCAGCGACGGTAGCCGCGTGCTGTTCAACACTACCTTCGGCCTGTTCGGGCTGATCAACATCGCCGAGAAACTGCCCAAGCACAACGAGGACTTCGGCCAGACCCTGGGTTACTGGGGCGTGCCGAGCGGCCCTTATCTGGTGCTGCCGGTGCTGGGGCCGAGTTCGATACGCGACGGCAGCGGCCTGTATGTAGACAGTTTCAGCAGTGTCATCAGCAACACCGACCATGTACCGACTCGCAACAGTGCTTGGGCGTTGAAAGGACTGGATGCGCGCGCCGGCTTCCTGGAACAGGAGAAGGTCCTGGATGAGGCAACCATCGACCGCTACAGCTTCATGCGCGATGCTTATATGATGCGCAGACAGAGTCTGGTGTACGACGGCAATCCGCCGCGCGTGAGATACGACGACGACGAATAAAAAAAACGGCGGGAACATCCCGCCGTTTTCATTTGTCGCTTCGCCTGCCGTTAAAGGCCGGAGCGCAGAGCTTCGATGCGTTCATCCAGCGGCGGGTGCGTCATGAACAGGCGCGAGAAACCGCCGCCGCTCGAAATCGCCATCGCCGACATGTTCTGCGGCATCGCGGCTGCCTGCTCGTGATTGGCTTTGAGTCGTTCCAAAGCCGCGATCATCTTCTGGCGTCCGGCCAGAGAAGCACCGCCCGCATCTGCGCGGAACTCGCGCTGGCGCGAGAACCAGCGAACGACGATACTGGCGAGGATGCCCAGCACGACTTGCGCCGCGATCTCGGCAACGAAGGCACCGATGCCGGGGCCGTTGCGGCCGTCGTTCTTCAGCAGCACGCGATCCACCATAATGCCGAACAGTTTGGCGAAGAACACGACGAAAGTGTTGACCACGCCCTGGATCAGCGCCAGTGTGACCATGTCGCCGTTCGCCACATGGCTCACTTCATGCGCCAGCACCGCTTCCGCTTCTTCGCGGGTCATGCTGTGCAACAGGCCGGTGCTCACCGCGACCAGCGCGTTGTTGCGGTTCCAGCCGGTGGCGAAGGCGTTCACATCGGGGGCGTCGTAGATCGCCACTTCCGGCATGCCGATGCCTGCGGCCTGCGCCTGGAACTGCACTGTCTGTAGCAGCCAGCGTTCGGTCGGATCCTGCGGGTTCTCGATCACATGCGCGCCGACGGAGCGTTTCGCCATCCACTTCGACATGAACAGGGAAATGATGGAGCCGGAGAAACCGATCACCGCCGACATCACCATCAGCGCGTTGAAATTGATCGCGCCGCTTTCGTCGAGTACGCGGTCCACGCCGAGGATGCGCAAAGTGATGCTGATCACCGCCAGTACGGCGATATTGGTCAGAACGAACAGAAAGATACGTTTCATTGCTTCACTCTCCAAAGGTACGATGAATTACGGCGCGCAGTGTATCACCGTCGCCGCGTTGGCTAGATGCGGCCTGTTCGCGGATTTTCAAGCCTCCTGCCACGGCACGCTGCCTCGCATTGGAAATCGCCGGCATGAAAAAAGTTGCATTCCCCTGTTGCCAGGAGGGTATGTTGCGACATGAAAAAACCCGGTTGACCATAGTCGACATAAAAACTAGGATATAGCCAAGAGTAAAGAGGTGAACGCCATGAACGACCGCTACACCGCCATCGCCATCAGCCTGCACTGGCTCATCGCCCTGCTGATCTTCGTCGCCTTCCCGCTGGGCATCTACATGCATGACTTGCCGCTGTCTCCGGACAAGTTGCGCCTGTACAGCTATCACAAGTGGATAGGCGTCACCGTGTTCATGCTGGCCGTGGTGCGCATCTATTGGCGCGCCACCCATGTGCCGCCCGCGTTGCCGGACAGCATGCCCGGCTGGGAGAAGTTCGCTGCCCATGCCACGCACTACGCGCTATACGCGCTCATCCTCGCCATCCCGCTGAGCGGCTGGCTGATGAGTTCGGCCAAAGGCTTCCAGACCGTATGGTTCGGCGTGCTTCCCCTGCCCGACCTGCTCGACAAGAACGAGGACTTGGGCAAGCTGTTGCAGCAGGTGCATATGCTGCTGAACTTCGCCCTGTTCGGTCTGCTGCTCGGCCATATCGGCGCGTCGCTCAAGCATCATTTCATCCAGCACGACGACATCCTCGCGCGCATGGTCACTTTCCTGCGCAAGTGATCGCAAAGCAAACCAAGGAGAACCGCCATGACCAGACTCATCACGCTGTTGTTAGCCGGATCGTTCGCCATTTCCGCCCATGCGGCCGACACCTACACGATAGATCCCACCCATACCTGGCCAATCTTCGAAGTCAGCCATCTCGGCTTCTCCACCCAGCGCGGCCGCTTCGACAAGTCGAGCGGCAAGGTCGTACTCGACACTGTGACCGGCACCGGTCATATCGAACTGGTCATTGACACCGCCTCGATCAACATGGGCTTCGAGGAATGGAACAAGCACATGAAGGGGCCGGACTTCTTCAGTGTGGTGTACTTTCCGACCATGACCTTCACCTCGGACAAGATCGTGTTCGACGGCGACAAACCAGTGACCGCATCGGGTGTACTGACCCTGCTGGGCGAGACCCGCCCAATCACGCTGACCATCAGCGACTTCAAATGCGGCACCCACCCGATGCTGCGCAAGTCCATGTGCGGCGCGAACGTCGCCACCACCATCAAACGCTCCGACTTTGGCATGAAGCGTTTCATCCCCATGGTCGGCGATGAAGTGAAGATCTTTTCGCCGGTCGAGGCCTACAAGGATTGACACCTGCTGCAGGATGCCCCTGCACCCCGCATCAACCAAACCAGAAAGCTCATCACACATGGATAGCAGATCGTTCTTCGCCTCATTCAAACCCCACCCCTTGCAGACCTCGGCCGCGGAAAAACTCCGCAGCGGGATCGCAGGCGGTCTCGCCATCCTGCTGCTGACGCTGGCCCTGCAGTATCTGCCGCAGACCATGTTCCCCATGCTCATCGTCGTCTCGATGGCCGCCTCGGCGACGCTGCTGTACGCCACACCGCACAGCCCGCTGTCGCAACCGTGGAACCTGGTCGGCGGCCATATCGTCTCGGCGCTCGCCGGTCTGCTTTGCAGCGCACTCATCCCGGAACCGACTCTCGCTGCCGGGGCCGCCGTCGGCCTCTCCATCCTGCTGATGCAATTCCTCAGCTGCCTGCACCCGCCCAGCGCGGCCACCGCGCTGATGATGGTGCTCGGCAGCTCGCAGTTCCACATCATGCAATGGGAATGGGCGCTGAGCATCGTGGCCATCAATGCCGGTGTGTCGCTGTTGCTGGCGCTGGTCATCAATAACCTGCTGCCCGGCAGACGCTACCCGATGCAGACGCCTCCCGCGCCGGTCCCGCCAAAACCCGCACCGTTCATCACCCTCGAGCAGAGCGACCTGACCTGGGCCTTGGAACAGATGGAAAGCGCGATCGACGTTAGCGAGGAAGACCTCGCCGAGATCTACAAGCTGGCGCTGCAAAGCGCGCAGAGACGTATCGACAGCGCCATGCCGGCATGAGGAAACTTCTCCTTATAGCCCTGCTCACCTCCCTGGCTGCCTGCGGCACCCGCGCTCCGCGCGATCCCGCGTATTACGAGATAGAACAGGGCAGCCTCCCGGCCGCGAACGTCGCGCTCACCATCCCCGGCCTCGGCCCCTGTACCGACAGCCCCGACCGCACCTTGCGCATCGACGCAGACCAACCGATCAACATCATGGTGCACGGCTGCTTCGGCTCCTCCGGCGAGTTCCGCGGCCTCGCGCAAGTATTGGCTTTCCACGGCCAGCAGACCGCCTGTTTCACCTACGACGACCGCGACGGACTGACCGACAGCGCCACAGCGCTGCGCAGCGCCGTCAACCAGCTTGCCGAGCAGACCCGCACCCCGCTCATCACCGTGATCGGTCACAGCCAGGGGGCGCTGATCTCGCGCAGGTCGCTCACGAACCTGCCACTCCCTGTCCCAAATCGCCAGCCGGAATTGCGGCTGGTGACCATCTCCGGCCCGTTCGACGGCATCGCCTCGGCAAAGACTTGCGGCCGCACATGGTTACAGGCGCTCACACTCGGCCTGCTGCCGGCAAGTTGTTATATCGTGACCGGCGCCAAATGGTCGGACATCACCTATTCCTCGCACTTCATCCGCAAGCCCGGCGCACTGGCTCCACAAGTCAGCAGTTATCTGAAGATCGACACAGACGAACGCGGCAGTTGCCGGCGCGAAGAGGGGGGGCGCTGCGTAGAAGACGACGATGTCTTCTCGTTGGCCGAACAGCACAACCCGCTGGTCGAGAACGACGCCCGCACAAAGCGGGTGGAGATACTGGCGGGCCACGTCGAGATCGTCGGCGACAAACGTGTCGCGCCGACCAAACTCATCGCCACGCTGCAGCAACAGGGCGTGCTCCGACCGACTGCACCGGAACGACTATCGACTTTCAGCCTGCTGCTGGCCCGGATATATCAGGATGACAGTCTGCCGGAACGGCATGTGAACGACCGCCGTTGATTCGGAAATCCACACAGCGGAAAGAAAAAAACCGATGCGGTGCGCCCGGCACGGCATCGGTTTTCAGTTTGGAAGGAAAGATCACCAGCCCGATTCGCGCTCCGGCGTTGCGGTGATCTTGTGGATGGATAGGTCGGCGCCGTTGAACTCTTCTTCGTGGGTGAGGCGGATGCCGACCACCTTCTTGATCAGGCCGTAGACGACGAAACCGCCAACCAGCGCGACGGTGATGCCTATCAGGGTGCCGATGAGTTGCGACATGAAGCTGATGCCGCCGAACGCCACACCGCCGGTGCCGCCCAGTGCCTGAAGGCCGAAGATGCCCACGGCGATGCCGCCCCAGGCGCCGCATAGGCCGTGCAGCGGCCACACGCCGAGCACGTCGTCTATCTTCCAGCGGTTCTGGGTGAGGGTGAACATGACGACGAACAGGGCACCGGCCACGCCGCCAACGATCAGTGCGCCTATGGGATGGAAGACATCCGAACCGGCGCACACGGCGACCAGACCGGCGAGCGGGCCGTTATGCACGAAGCCGGGGTCGTTCTTGCCCAGCCACAGCGCGGTGAGCGTGCCGCCGACCATGGCCATCAGCGAATTCACCGCGACGAGGCCGGTAAGGCCGCTGACGCTCTGTGCCGACATGACGTTGAAGCCGAACCAGCCCACACTGAGGACCCAGGCGCCGAGCGCGAGGAAAGGGATGCTGGAGGGCGGGTGCGCGGAGATGCGACCTTCCTTGTTGTAGCGGCCGTGGCGCGCACCGAGCAGCAGCACAGCAGCGAGGCCGATCCAGCCGCCCACCGCATGCACCACCACGGAACCGGCGAAGTCATGGAAGTTAGCACCGAAGCTGGTCTTCAGCCATTCCTGGATGCCGTAGGCGCCGTTCCAGGCGATACCCTCGAAGAAGGGATAGACGAAGCCGACCAGCAGGAAGGTGGCGGCGAGTTGCGGGTTGAAGCGCGCACGCTCGGCGATGCCGCCGGAGACGATGGCCGGGATGGCCGCGGCAAAGGTCATCAGGAAGAAGAACTTCACCAGACCGAAGCCGTTGCTCGCAGCCAGCTGGTCCGCGCCGACGAAGAAGTTCACGCCGTAGGCGATGCCGTAACCGATGAAGAAATAGGCGATGGTCGAGACGGCGAGGTCGCTGATGATCTTGACCAGCGCGTTGACCTGGTTCTTCTTGCGCACGGTGCCCAATTCAAGGAACGCGAACCCCGCATGCATCGCCAGCACCATGATGGCACCGAGCAGGATGAACAATGCATCAACACCGACTTTCAACTCTTCCATGTCATCTCCAGAAATGTGCAAAATGCGAAGTCGTATGCAATCCCTGTGCCAGCAGATGTGCGCATTGATTTGTCAGGAAATTTTAAAATTTGCAGCTATTTTCCACGCACAAGATTCACCATCATGGTGCCTCGCGCAAATTGGCGCACCAAATAGATGCCTTATTCCGGTGCACTCCAGCCCCCGTTTAGCACCTTGTCCAACCAGAACAGCCCGATGATGGTCTTGCTGTCGTCTATCTTGCCCGCCCTCACCCACTCCAGCGCCTCGACCAGCGAGAGCTCAAACACCTCAAGGAACTCACCCTCGTCCAGTTGGCTGCCCTGATGGGTCAGTCCGCGCGCGAGGAAGTATTCCATGCGCTCGTCGGCATAACCGATGCAGGGCCAGGCGGTGGTGAGGTGTATCCACTCGCGCGCCACGTAGCCGGTCTCTTCCAGCAATTCGCGCTGCGCGCACAGCAGGATATCCTCGTTCTCGTCGATCTTGCCCGCGGGCAGTTCGATGAACTCGCGGTGCAGCGGGTAGCGGAACTGCCGCTCCATCACCAGCTTGCCGTTGTCGAGCAAAGCCAGCACGGCGACTGCACCGGGATGGGTGATGTATTCGCGCGTGCTGGTGCTGCCGTCGGGCAGCCGCACGTTGTCCTTGCACACGGTGATGAAGTTGCCGTCGTACATCACTTTGCCGTCAATCTTTTTCTCGGTCAGATCCATATTCCCTCTCCACAAACGAACACTCCCGCCGCGGCGGGAGTGTCTCGACTCAATAAACCATCACATTCAATGCAACAGCGAATCACGCACCGAAACGAAGCACACCGCCATCAGCGTATTCGGGAAGATGCCGAGCAGCAGGATCGCCATGCCATTGAGCGAGACCAGCAGGCTGCTGTCCGGCTGGATGTAGATCTTCTCGTGGCTCTCGGGCGCGTCGAAATACATCAGCTTGACGATGCGCAGGTAATAGAACGCGCCGATCAGCGAGAACAGCACGGCCAGCACGACCAGTGTGACATGCCCTGCCGCCAATGCCGAATTCAGCACCGAGAACTTGGCATAGAAACCCACCGTGGGCGGCACGCCGGCCATCGAGAACATCAGCAGCAGCATCATGAACGCCAGCCACGGGCTGCGCTGGTTGAGCCCCTTGAAATCGTTGAGCGTGTCGGCCTCGAAACCCTCGCGCGACAGCAGCATGATCATGCCGAAACCGCCCAGGCTCATCAGCACGTAGACCATGGCGTAGAACATGGCCGAACCGTAGCCTTCGATGGTGCCGCTCAGCACGCCGAGCAGCAGGAAGCCCATGTGGGCGATGGTCGAATAGGCGAACATGCGCTTCAGATTTGTCTGCGCGATGGCGGTGATGTTGCCGACCGCCATCGACAGCACGGCCAGAATGGCGAGCATGCCGGACCAGTGGATCATCAGCGGCTGCAGCGCCTCCACCAGGATGCGCATCACGAAGGCGAACGCGGCCAGCTTGGGCGCGGTGCCGATGAACATGGTCATCGCGGTGGGCGCGCCGTGGTACACATCGGGCACCCACATGTGGAACGGTACGGCACCAAGCTTGAAGGCCAGACCGGCGACGATGAAGGCCAGACCGAACACCAGCAGCGACTTGTTCGGCGTGCCGTGCTGAATCACATCCGCGATGCGGTTGATGTCGAGAGAGCCGGTCGCGCCGTACAGCATGGACATGCCGTAGAGCAGGAAGCCGGAGGCCATCGCGCCGAGGATGAAGTACTTCATCGCCGATTCGGTGGCGATGGCGGAATCGCGCTGCAGCGCAACCATGGCATACAGGCTCAGTGCCAGCAGTTCCAGGCCGAGGTAGAGGGTGAGGAAGTTGCTGGCGGAGGTCATCACCATCATGCCCAGCGTGGCAAACATCACCAGCGCGAGGAACTCGCCGGTGAACAGGCCGCGCACCATCAGGTAGCTGCGCGAGTACAGCAGCATCGCCATCACCGACAGGCAGATGAACACCTTGAGCACATAGGACATCACGTCATGCACGAACATGTGATTGAACAGGTGGGTAATGCCGGTCGGGTGGGTGAACAGCAGGATCAGCACGGTGCAGAACAGACTGGTCTGCGTCAGCAGGTAGGTCACTGTCTTGGTGTAATTGACGATGAACTGATCCACGATGAGGATCACGCATAGCATCACCAGCAGGAACATCTCTGCATAGATCGGGGACAGGGAAGCGAGAGCGTTCATGTGTTCCTCAATTCGGGGTCGGGATTTTAAAGGTGTTCAACTGCACCACCAGATCGTTCACCGAAGCATGCATGATCTCGGCGAACGGCAAGGGGTACAGGCCCATGCCCAGCACTGCGACTGCCAGAATGACGAACACCAGGGTCTCGCGCGGGGTGATGTCGTGCAGGTGCTTGACGTGGTCGTTGGCGACCGCGCCGAAGATCACGCGCTTGTACATCCACAGCGTGTAGGCCGCACCGAAGATCAGCGTGCTGGCGGCGGCGAAGGCGTACCAGAAGTTGGCTTTGACCGCGCCCATGATCACCATGAATTCGCCGACGAAACCGCTGGTACCCGGCAGACCGCTGTTGGCCATGGCAAACAGCATGAAGAAGGCGGCGAACACCGGCATCTTGTTGGCGACACCGCCGTAATCGACGATCTGGCGCGAATGCACGCGGTCATACAGCACACCGATGGCAAGGAACAGCGCGCCGGAGACGAAACCGTGCGAGATCATCTGCAGCAGCGCGCCTTCGATGCCGTAGGCGTTGAAGATGAAGAAGCCGAGCGTGACGAAGCCCATGTGCGAGATGGACGAGTAGGCCACCAGTTTCTTCATGTCGGACTGGGCCAGCGCGACCAGGCCGATGTAGACCACCGCGATCAGCGACAGCGCGATCATCACCGGCGCCAGATAGTGGCTGGCATCGGGCAGGATGGGCATGGAGAAGCGGATGAAACCGTAGGCGCCGACCTTCAGCATGATCGCCGCCAGCACCACCGAACCGCCGGTGGGCGCCTCGACGTGGGCATCGGGCAACCAGGTGTGAACCGGGAACATCGGCACTTTCACCGAGAACGCCATGAAGAAGGCAAAGAACAGCATCACCTGCACGGCCATCGATGGCAGCGGCGTACGGTGGAATTCGAGGATGCTGAAGCTGCCGCCGGACTGGTGGTACAGGTACAGCAAGGCGACCAGCATCAACAGCGAACCCATCAGGGTGTAGAGGAAGAACTTGACCGCGGCATACACGCGGTTGGGGCCGCCCCACACGCCGATGATGATGAACATCGGGATCAGCATCGCTTCCCAGAACACATAGAACAGCACCGCATCGAGCGCGGCGAACACACCGTTGACCAGACCGGACATGATCAGGAAAGCCGCCATGTACTGCGCCACGCGCTTCTCGATCACCTTCCAGCCGGCGATCACCACCAGCGGTGTGAAGAAGCTGTTGAGCAGGATGAACAGCACCGAGATGCCGTCGACGCCGAGCGAGTAATAGATGTTGTAGCGGGTGATCCACTCGTTCTGCACCACGAACTGCATGGCGCTGGTCAGACGGTCGAAGCCGGTATACAGCGGGATGGTCACCAGGAAGCCGAGCACCGCGCCGACCAGCGCGATGACGCGTGCCAGCCGCGCGTTACGGTCGTTGCCGGTCGCCAGCACCAGCAGACCGAAGATGATCGGCAGCCAGATGGCGACGCTTAACAGTGGGTATCCGAAAATCATGCTTGTTCCTTCAGCTCTTCTCTAGTACTGCTTATTCGAACCATGTGCGCACTGTCAGCAGTGCAGACACGCCGATGATCATCCAAAACGCGTAGTGGTAGACGTAGCCGGTCTGCAGCGTGCGCAACACGCCGGAGAACATGCCGACCACTTTGGCCGAGCCGTTGACGAAGAAGCCGTCGATCAGCTTCACGTCGCCGAACTTCCACAGCAGGCCGCTGGCGCCGCGTGCGCCGCCCGCGAAGAACCAGTCGTTGAAACGGTCGAAGTAGTACTTCTGGTCCAGCACGGTGTAGATAAAGGAAAGCTTCTGCTTGATCGCCTCGGGGATATCCGGACGCTTCATGTAGAAGAACCAGGCACTGGCCGCCCCCAGCAATGCGAACCAGAACGGCAGCGTGAACAAGGCGTGCAGCACCATGCCGAAGGGGCCGTGGAACTCGCTGCGCATCTCTTCGAGAGCATGGTGGCCTTCCGCGATATAGATGGCATCACCGAAATAATCGCCGAACAACATGGGCTCGATAGTGAAGAAACCGATGAGCACCGACGGGATCGCCAGCAGGATCAGCGGCAAAGTCACCACCCAGGAAGTCTCGTGCGGCTTCTGCCCCGGCTTGAGACCGTGGTGATGGTCGTGCGAAGCCTCCTCATCGGCATGATCGCCGTGATGATCGTGGTGATCCTTGCCGAAGCGCTCCTCGCCGTGGAACACCAGGAAGTACATGCGGAAGGAATAGAAGGCAGTGACGAACACACCCGCCACCACCGCGAAGTAGGCGAAGCCGGAGCCGGGCAAGTGCGACAGCGCGACCGCCTCGATGATGCTGTCCTTGGAGTAGAAGCCGGAGAAGAACGGGGTACCGATCAATGCCAGCGTACCGAGCAGCGAAGTGATCCAGGTGATCGGCATATACTTGCGCAGGCCGCCCATGTTGCGGATATCCTGGTCATGGTGCATGGCGATGATGACGGAACCGGCGGCAAGGAACAGCAGCGCCTTGAAGAAGGCGTGCGTCATCAGGTGGAACACGCCCACCGAGTAGGCCGAGGCGCCCAGCGCCACGGTCATGTAACCGAGCTGCGACAGGGTGGAATACGCCACCACGCGCTTGATGTCGTTCTGGATGATGCCGAGGAATCCCATGAACAGCGCGGTTATCGCGCCGATGACCATCACGAAGGACAACGCAGTCTCGGACAGTTCGAACAACGGCGACATGCGCGCCACCATGAAGATACCGGCGGTCACCATGGTCGCGGCGTGGATCAGCGCGGAGATCGGGGTCGGGCCTTCCATCGAGTCGGGCAGCCACACATGCAGCGGGAACTGCGCGCTCTTGCCCATCGCGCCGATGAACAGCAGGATGCAGATCGCGGTCAGCAGGCCGACCGACATGCCCGGGATCGGCGCCATGTCGTTGACATAGTTGTGCGCGTTGGCGAATACCGACTGGTAATCCAGCGTGCCGAACACCATCAGCACCAGGCCGATGCCGAGCAGGAAACCGAAGTCACCCACGCGGTTGACCAGGAAGGCCTTCAGGTTGGCGTAGATCGCCGTGGGGCGCGTGTACCAGAAGCCGATCAGCAGGTAGGACACCAGGCCCACCGCCTCCCAGCCGAAGAACAGTTGCATGAAGTTGTTGGCCATCACCAGCATCAGCATGGAGAAGGTGAACAGCGAGATGTAGCTGAAGAAACGCTGATAGCCGGGATCTTCTGCCATGTAGCCTATGGTGTAGATGTGCACCATCAGCGAAACGAAAGTCACCACCAGCATCATCATCACGGTCAGGCGGTCGATCAGGAAGCCGACCTCGAAGCTGGTGCTGCCCGAGGACATCCACTTGTACACCGTGCCGTTGAAGATGTTGCCCGCCATCACGTCCTGGAAGATGACCACAGAGGCGGCAAAGGAGACGCCGACCAGCGCGATGGTGATGCGGTGCGACCAGGCGCGTCCGATCAGCTTGCCGAACAGTCCGGCCGCGATGGCACCGACCAGCGGGGCCAGCGGAACCAGCAGATACAGAGTTTGCATTTCCATGTGCATCAACCTTTCAAGCTGCCGAGGTCGTCGACGTTAATGGTGCGCAGGTTGCGGAACAACACCACCAAGATGGCCAGACCGATTGCCGCTTCCGCAGCCGCCACGGTGAGGATGAAGAACACGAATATCTGCCCGTGTATGTCGTTCAGGTAATGCGAGAACGCGACAAAGTTGGTATTCACCGCCAGCAGCATCAGTTCGATCGCCATCAGCAGCACGATGAGGTTCTTGCGGTTGAGGAAGATGCCGACCACGCTGATGGCGAACAGCACAGCGCTCAGTATCAGGTAATGCGATAGACCCAGATTCAACATGCTCTCCCCTTTGCCTTAATCTGCGGTGTGTCCATTGGTCGTGGCGGCGGCTTCCTGTACTGCCTCGATCTGGCGTGCCGAAGGCACCGATACGATACGTACACGATCCTGCTTCCTGACCTTGAGTTGTTTGCCGATATCCTGACGCTTGGTGTCACGGCGGCGGCGCAATGTCAGCGCGATCGCGGCAACCATCGCCAGCAGCAGCAGCACCGCGGCGATCTCGAACGGATAGACGTAATCGGTATAGATCAGACGCCCCAGTTCCTTGGTGTTGCTGTAATCGGCGGCATGCTTGACGACGGCAGAACCGGCGGAGATCTCGTCCGCACCCAGCACCCACACCATCTGCACCACGATCAGCCCGGCCAGCAGCGCGCCCAGCGGCAACCATTGCCAGAATCCTTTGCGCAACTGCTCGATATTGATGTCCAGCATCATCACCACGAACAGGAACAGCACCATCACCGCGCCGACATAGACCAGTACCAGCGCGATGGCGAGGAACTCCGCCTCCAGCAGCAACCAGATACCGGCGCTGCTGACGAAGGCCAGCACCAGGAACAGTACGGCGTGCAGCGGGTTGCGCGCGGTGATCACGCGCAGCGCGGCCAGCACGGTCACGCTGGCGAAGAAATAGAACAGGATCGTTTCAAAGTTCATGGCGCTTCCTCAATTTACCGGTACTTGGCATCGGCGGCTCGGTCGGCGGCGATCTGCGCCTCGTGCTTGTCGCCGTTGGCCAGCAGCATGGCCTTGGTGTAGTACAGGTCGCCGCGGTTCTCGCCGTGGTACTCGTACACGCGCGTCTCGACGATGGCATCCACCGGACAGGACTCTTCGCAGAAACCGCAGAAGATGCACTTGACCAGGTCGATGTCGTATTGCGTGGTGCGGCGGGTGCCGTCGGCGCGCTCCGCCACTTCGATCTTGATCGCCAGCGCGGGGCATACCGCCTCGCACAGTTTGCAGCCGATGCAGCGCTCTTCGCCGTTGGGATAGCGGCGCTGCGCGTGCAGGCCGCGGAAGCGGAAACTCTGCGGCGTCTTTTCTTCCGGATACTCGACAGTGACATGGCGCGCGAAGAAATACCGGCCGGTCACCGACATGCCCTTGAGCAGTTCGAGCAACAGAAAACTCTTGAAGAAATCGATGAGGTTTTTCATTGTCTATCCTCGGCCATTACCATAGCCAGTAAGGCGTCTGCATCCATGTGGCGATCACCACCACCCACACCAGCGTCAGCGGGATGAACACCTTCCAGCCCAGACGCATCAACTGGTCGTAACGGTAACGCGGAAAGGTCGCACGGAACCACAGGAACAGGTACATGAAGACGAACATCTTGCCCAGCATCCAGAACAGGCCGGGAATGTTGTCGGTCAGTTCGCCCAGCACACCCCAGCCGTGGAAGGGGTTGAGCCAGCCGCCCATGAACATCACCACGGTCAGCGCGGTGATCAGGATCATGTTGGCGTATTCGGCCAGGAAGAACAGCGCGAAGCCCATGCCGGAATATTCGGTATGGAAACCGGCCACGATGGCGGCCTCGTCTTCGGCCAGGTCGAACGGCGCGCGGTTGGTCTCGGCCACACCGGCGATGAAATACACCACGAACATCGGGAACAGCGGGATGAAGTACCAGCCGAACAGGCCATAGCCGCCCTGCTGACCGCGCACGATCTCGCCGAAGTTCATGCTCTGCGCCGCAAGCAGCACACACACCAGCGCGAAGCCCATCGCCAGTTCATACGAAACGATCTGTGCGGCGGAGCGCAGCGCGCCGAGGAAGGCGTATTTGGAATTGGACGCCCAGCCCGCGATGATGACGCCGTAAACGCCGAGCGAGGTCATCGCCAGCAGGTAGAGCAGGCCCGCATTCACGTCGGCGAGGATCAGTCCGTCGTCGAACGGGATCACCGCCCAGGCGGCCAGCGCGGGGGCCAGCGACAGTACCGGGGCGATCAGGAACAGGAACTTGTTGGAGTTGGTCGGGATGATGACTTCTTTGAGCAGCAGCTTGAGACCGTCGGCGATGGGCTGCAGCAGCCCCCAAGGGCCGACGCGATTGGGACCGGGGCGCACCTGCATGAAACCGAGCACCTTGCGTTCGGCCAGCGTGTAATAGGCCACGCCGAGCATGATTGGCACGATGATGGCGATGATCTTGGCCACAGTCCAGATCGTGTGCCAGGCCGGCACGATGAACCCGCTCAGCAGATCCCACAGGCCGATGTAGGCCAGGACCGATTGAACCAATTGCAGTGCTTGGGCTTCCATTTATGCGCGCTCCACCGTGATCGTTCCAAACATCGCACCCAGCGCGACCGTGGCGGCATGGCCTGTCGCCACACGCACCACTCCCTTGGGCAGCTTATCGTCCGCAACGGCGAACAACTTCACGCTGCCCTGCCCTTGTGACACCTTGACCACATCGCCGGACTGCACGCCCAGCTTCTTAAGTTCGTCGCCGTGCATGGGACCTGCGGGATCGGCGGCATCCGCGGTCGCCTGCAAAGGTGCGGAGCGCCGCACCACCGCATCGGTCGAATAGATCGGCACATCGGCGACACGCTGCAGCCCGCCTGCGGCAGCCAATGCCTTGGCCTCGACACCGCCGATGGCATTGTTCAGTCCGGCCGCGACATCCACGCCCTTGAGCGCTTCGTCGCGCACAGCCTCGGAAGTGTCCTGATCGAATCCGTCCACCTTGAGCAGATTGCCCAGCACGCGCAAGACCTTCCAGGCGGGACGCGCTTCGCCCAGCGGTTTGACCGCGCCCTTGAAGCTCTGCACGCGCCCCTCGGCGCTGACAAAGGTCCCCGAAGTCTCGGTGTACGGCGCGATGGGCAACAGCACATCGGCATATTCCGTCGCATGGTGTATGTAAGCCGACAGCACGACCACCAGATCGGCGACCTGCATCGCGGCGACAGCCTGTTGCGGATCGGCGCAATCCAGTTCCGGTTCGACATTCAGCAGCACGTAGGCCTTGCGTGGTGTCGCCAGCATGGCGGCTGCATTCAATCCCTTTTCACCGGGTGTGGCCTGTACCAGATAGCCGCCGACGCTGTTCGCTGCTTCGACCAGGAATCCGAATTTGCCGTTGCTCAAAGCGGCGATCTGTTGCGCCAGCGCCTGCAATTGCGCGGCCTGCGGATGCTGTTGGGCGAAGTTGCCCAGCAGCACGGCGACACGCTCGCCACTGGCTAGGCTCTTGGCAATTGCAGCGGCCTCACCGCTGCCGCTCTGCCCCTGCTTCTCTGCCGCCAGCGCTTTCGACACCTGCGTCAATGTCTCCACCAGTGCGTCCGGCGCGACGATGGCCTTGTGCGCCACGTTCATCAGCAGATCGTCATCGGCGGAATGGATGATGTTGACTTGCGCGCCTTTGCGCACGGCGCGGCGGATGCGCGCGGCCAGCAGCGGATGATCCTTGCGCAGGAAGCTGCCGACGACCAGCAGGCGGTCGGCACGACTGATGTCGGCAACCGACATGCCCAGCCAGGGCGCGCCCTGCTGTTTGCCGTCGCCGCTGAAATCGGACTGGCGCAGACGGAAGTCGACGTTGTCGCTGCCGATGCCGCGCATGAGTTTTTGCAGCAGGTAGAGTTCTTCCAGCGTGGAGTTGGCCGTGGCCAGCGCGCCGATCTGCTCGGCCCCGGCACCGTTGGCGATATGGCGCAGACCATTGGCTGCATATTCCAGCGCGACCTGCCATTCGACTTCCTGCCACTTGCCGTCCTGCTTGATCATCGGTTTAGTCAGGCGGTCGGCGGTGTTGAGGCCTTCATAGGCGAAGCGGTCCTTGTCGGACAGCCAGCATTCGTTGGTGTCTTCGTTCTCGATGGGCAGCACGCGCAGCACACGGTTGTTCTTGGTCTGCACCGCAAGACCAGAGCCCAGACTGTCGTGCGCGCTTACCGAGCGGCGACGCGACAGTTCCCAACTACGCGCCTTGTAGCGGAACGGCTTGCTGGTCAGCGCGCCCACCGGACACAGGTCGATCATGTTGCCGGAGAGTTCGGAATCCACCGTACCGGAGACGAAAGACACGATCTCGGCATGCTCGCTGCGGAAGGCCTGGCCCAGTTCCATCTGACCGGCGATCTCGACGCCGAAACGCACGCAGCGTGTGCAGTTGATACAGCGGCTCATCTCTTCCGCCGACACCAGCGGACCGATGTCCTTGGCCAGCACCATGCGCTTCTCTTCGTGATAGCGCGAATGGCCGCCACCATAGCCGACCGACATGTCCTGCAGCATGCACTCGCCGCCCTGGTCGCAGATCGGGCAGTCCAGCGGATGGTTGATCAGCAGGAACTCCATCACGCCCTTTTGCGCCTTCACGGCCTGCTCGGAACGGGTGAATACCTTCATGCCCTCGGTCACCGGCGTGGCGCAGGCGGGCAAGGGCTTGGGGGCCTTCTCAACCTGCACCAGACACATGCGGCAGTTGGCGGCGATGGAGAGTTTCTTGTGATAGCAGAAATGCGGAATGGCGATCCCGGCCTGATGCGCGGCCTCGATCACGGTGGAACCGTTTTCCGTCTGGATCTGCTTACCGTCGATTTCGATGTTGATCATTGCTCACCTGTTCCGTTCAGCCTCACACCAGACAGCGCTTGTGCTCGATGTGGTATTCGAATTCATTGCGGTAATGCTTGAGCATGCCCTGCACCGGCCAAGCCGCCGCGTCGCCCAGCGCGCAGATGGTGCGACCGGCGATGTTGTTGCACAGGTCGAGCAGCAAGTCGAGATCTTCCGGCCTGCCCTCGCCGTGCTCGATGCGGTGGACGATGCGGTACAGCCAACCGGTACCCTCGCGGCAGGGCGTGCACTGGCCGCAGGATTCCTCGTGGTAGAAATAGGACAGACGCTCCAGCGCCTTGACCATGCAGGTGGTCTCGTCCATCACGATGATCGCGCCGGAGCCGAGATACGAACCGGCTTTCTGCAGCGCGTCGTAGTCCATATTCACATCCATCATGATCTCGCCCGGCAGCACCGGCATCGACGATCCGCCGGGGATCACCGCCTTGAGCTTGTGGCCATTGCGCACGCCGCCCGCCATCTCCAGCAGCTTGCGGAACGGCGTGCCCATGGGCACCTCGAAGTTGCCGGGCTTGTTGACGTGACCGGAGACGGAGAAAAGCTTGACGCCGCCGCTGTTTGGCACACCGATATCGGCGAACTTCTTGCCGCCCTCGCGGATGATGTAAGGGATGCTGGCAAAAGTTTCGGTGTTGTTGATCGTGGTCGGCTTGCCGTAGAGGCCGAAACTGGCCGGGAACGGCGGCTTGAAACGCGGCTGGCCCTTCTTGCCCTCGATGGATTCGAGCAGCGCGGTCTCTTCGCCGCAGACGTAGGCACCGTAGCCCATGTGGTTGTGCAGATCGAACTCGAAATCGAAGCCGAGGATGTTCTTGCCCAGATAGCCGGCCTTGCGCGCTTCCTCGCAGGCGGCTTCCATGCGTTCGTAGCATTCGAACACTTCGCCGTGCACGTAGTTGTAGCCGGTCTTCACCGCCATGCAGTAGGCGGCGATGGCCATGCCTTCGATCAGCATGTGCGGGTTGTAGCGCAGGATGTCGCGATCCTTGCAGGTGCCCGGCTCGCCCTCGTCCGAGTTGCACACCAGGTATTTCTCGCCCTGGTAGTTGCGCGGCATGAAGCTCCACTTCAGGCCGGTGGGGAAACCCGCGCCGCCGCGACCGCGCAGACCGGAAGCCTTCACCTCGGCGATGATGGCATCGGGCGACATCTTCTCGGTCAGCACCTTGCGCAAGGCCTGGTAGCCGCCGACTTTGAGATAGTTCTCCAGCGTCCACGGCTGGTCGAAATGCTGGGTGTTGAGGATGATGGGCGCGTTCATTGTTTGTCCAGTTCTGCCAGGATCTGGTCGATCTTCTCGCTGGTCAAACGACCGCACATTTTCTTGTTGTTGATGGTGAGCAGCGGAGCATCGACACAGGCACCCATGCACTCGCCCTCGCGCAGGCCATACTTGCCGTCCGGCGTGACTTCACCCAGACCGATGCCGAGACGTTTGTTGAGATGATCCAGCGTGTCGCCGGAACCGCACAACTGGCACGACAGGTTGGTGCACACGGTCAGCGTGTGTTTGCCCATCGGCTTGAGGTTGTACATGTGATAGAAGGTCGCCACCTCGTACACTGCCATCTGCGGCATACCCAGGTAGGCTGCGACATCGGCCATGTCCGCGGAAGCGATCCAGCCCTTCTCGTCCTGCACGAAACGCAACGCCGCCATCACGGCAGATTGGCGCTGGTCGGCGGGATATTTTTTCAGCTCTTTGTCGATGAGCGTCGTGATCTGTTGGGATAGCATCAGCGGTCAATCTCCCCGAAAACAATGTCCTGCGTGCCGATGATCGCCACCAGATCGGCAAGCATGTGTCCGCGCACCATCTCGTCCAGGCTGGACAGATGGGCAAATCCGGCGGCACGTATCTTCATGCGGTAGGGTTTGTTCGCGCCATCCGACACCAGATAGATGCCGAATTCGCCCTTGGCGTGCTCGACGGCGGAATACACCTCGCCCGCGGGCACGTGGAAACCTTCGCTGAACAACTTGAAGTGGTGGATCAGCTCTTCCATGTTCTGCTTCATGGATTCGCGCCCGGGCGGCGCGTACTTGAGGTTGTCGGTCATGACCGGCCCAGGATTCTTGCGCAGCCAGTCTATGCATTGTTTGATGATGCGGTTCGACTGGCGCATCTCTTCGATACGCACCAGATAACGGTCGTAGCAGTCGCCTTCGACGCCGACCGGGATGTCGAAATCAATACGATCGTACACCTCATAAGGTTGCTTCTTGCGCAGATCCCACACCACGCCGGAACCGCGCAGCATCGGTCCGGTGAAGCCCAATGCCATGGCGCGCTCCGGCGACACCACGCCGATACCCACCGTGCGCTGCTTCCAGATACGGTTGTCGGTCAGCAGGGTCTCGTACTCGTCCACGCATTTCGGGAAGCGATTGGTAAAATCTTCCATGTAGTCGAGCAGGGAACCCTGGCGGTTCTCGTTCATCTTCTTCACGGCGGCAGCGTTGTGGATCTTGCTCGCCTGATATTGCGGCATGGAATCCGGCAGATCGCGATACACGCCGCCCGGACGGTAGTAGGCCGCGTGCATGCGTGCACCGGACACGGCTTCATAGGCATCCAGCAGTTCTTCGCGATCGCGGAAGGTGTAGAACATCGGCGACATCGCACCGATGTCAAGTGCGGAAGCGCCAAGCCACAACAGGTGGTTCAGGACGCGGGTGATCTCGTCGAACATGACGCGGATGTATTGCGCGCGGATCGGCACGTCGATGCCCGCCAACTTCTCCACTGCCATCACATAAGCGTGCTCATTGAGCATCATGGACACATAGTCCAGACGGTCCATGTAGGGAACCGCCTGCAGGAAGGTCTTGTGTTCGGCCAGTTTCTCGGTTGCACGATGCAGCAAACCGATGTGCGGGTCGGCGCGCTCGATCACTTCGCCGTCCAGCTCCAGCACCAGGCGCAACACGCCGTGCGCCGCAGGGTGCTGCGGCCCGAAATTCATGGTGTAGTTTTTGATTTCCGCCATTGCAGTCTCTCTATCGGCTCGTTAGTTGCGACCGTAATTCTCTTCGCGCACGGAGCGCGGTGTGATCTCGCGCGGCTCGATCGAGACCGGTTCGTAGATCACGCGCCGCTGCTCCGCGTCGTAGCGCATCTCGACCGTGCCGGACAAGGGGAAGTCCTTGCGGAACGGATTGCCGACGAAACCGTAGTCGGTGAGGATGCGGCGCAAGTCGGGGTGGCCGACAAAGATGATGCCGTACAAGTCGAAGGCCTCGCGCTCGAACCAGTTGGCTACCGGCCAGATCCCGGTGACCGAATCGAGAATAGGCATCTCGTCGTCTGCGGCGAACACGCGCACGCGCAGGCGGATATTGTGGGTGATGGAAAGCAGATGATAGACGGCGGCAAATCTGGAACCCTCGCGCGGTGCATCGGGCAGATACTTGCCGTCTTCGCAACTCTCGCTGCCATAGGCCGAATAGTCCATGCCGCAGACGTCGATCAGTTCCTCGAAACGCAGATCGGCATCGTCACGAAGGCGCAAGAGGACGGGGAGCATGTCCCGCGCATTCACCACCAGGGTGAGTTCGCCCAGTCGCTCCGTCAGGCTGACCACTTTGCCCGAGAAAGCTTCATTTATATTGGAGGACAGTATGTTCAGGTCTGTAGCCATATCATCCTAGCGCGCGATGGTGTTGGTTCGTTTGATCTTGTTCTGCAACTGGATGATGCCGTAGAGCAAGGCTTCCGCAGTCGGGGGGCAGCCGGGAACGTAGATATCGACCGGCACGATGCGGTCACATCCGCGCACCACGGAATAGGAATAATGGTAGTAGCCGCCGCCGTTGGCGCAGGAACCCATGGAGATCACCCAGCGCGGCTCGGCCATCTGGTCGTACACCTTGCGCAAGGCGGGTGCCATCTTGTTGCACAGCGTACCCGCCACGATCATCACGTCGGATTGGCGCGGGCTGGGACGGAAGACCTCGGCCCCGAAACGGGCCAAGTCATAGCGCGGCGCAACCGCATGCATCATCTCCACCGCACAGCAGGCCAGACCGAATGTCATCGGCCACAGCGAACCTGTGCGCATGTAGTTGATGACGGTGTCCGCAGAAGTGGTGACGAACCCCTTCTCAAGGATGCCTTCTATTCCCATTCCAGGGCCCCTTTCATCCATTCGTAGACAAAGCCAACCACGAGGATGGCGAGGAAGATCATCATGGAAACGAAACCGAAGGTGCCAATCTCCTTGAGTACGATCGCCCAGGGAAACAGGAAGGCGATCTCGAGATCGAACAGGATAAAGAGGATGGCAACGAGATAGAAACGCACGTCGAACTTCATGCGCGCGTCTTCGAACGCTTCGAAGCCGCACTCGTAGGGTGAGAGTTTTTTGTCGTCAGGACGATGCGGGCCGACCAGCATCCCCAACGCCAACGGCACCACGCCGATGACGAGCGCAATGCCGATGAATAGCAGAACCGGAAAATAATTTTCCAACATCTTGAGTCCCCCTCCTCTGTTAACCCCCGATGGCGCGGGATGCAGAATGCTACTCTAAGTTTTTTCTCGACCTTCGGCCCGAGGGCTTTCGGTTCTATAAGGATCTGGTGCGGGGCAAGGGACTCGAACCCTCACGTCCTTTCGGACACAGCCACCTCAAGGCTGCGCGTCTACCAATTCCGCCAACTCCGCTTGTAACTTATTTACTTTATTATTATTTTGGTATCTGTTGCGACTTCGAATCGCGTGTATCTACTGCGGCCGGAGCGGGCACAACCTGCTGTTCCAGCGTCTTCACATCGACCTTGTCCATCACGCCCTGCTCTTTGACCGGAGTGGCATAGAGATAAGTCAAAGCCAAGCTGGTGGCAAAGAAGACCGCAGCGGCATATTTCGTGCTGCGACTCAGAAAATTGGCGGAACCGCTGGAACCGAACAGGCTGCCTGCCGAACCGGAACCGAACGCCGCGCCCATGTCCGCGCCCTTGCCGTGCTGCATCAGCACCAAACCGATCAACAACACCGCTGTCACCACATGTACTACCCAAACTATATTTTCCACAAACCGCTCCGCAACAAGACCTAATCAATAAATTCCGCTATTGCCCCGCGCGACAGATCGCCAGGAACTCGTCCGCGATCAGGGCTGCACCACCGATCAGACCGCCATCGATATCTGCCTTAGCGAACAACTCTGCGGCATTCGCCGCTTTTACACTGCCGCCGTACAGTATAACCAAACCCTGTGCGACCTGGGCATCATGTCCTGCTACGCGCTGGCGGATGAAGGCATGTACCGCCTGCGCCTGCTCCGGCGATGCTGTCTTGCCGGTACCGATCGCCCACACCGGTTCGTATGCCACAACCGCCTTGCGCAATGCCTGCACCCCGGACATCGCTATCACCGCATCCAGTTGCTCGGCGACCACCGTTTCCGTTGCACCGCTTTCGCGCTGCTCCAATGTTTCCCCTACGCAAAGGATGGGAATCAACCCCGTCTGCTGCGCGGCGGCGAACTTCTCCGCCACCAGCCGGCTGCTCTCGCCATAGATGCTGCGGCGCTCGGAGTGACCGACCAATACATAAGTGCAACTGAAGTCCGCCAGCATGGCTGCGGACACTTCACCGGTGAAAGCGCCCTTTTCGAGCTGGTGGACGTCCTGCGCCCCCCACTTCACTGCCGAAGCGGACAATTCCTGTTTGAGTTGCGCCAGATACGGAAAAGGCGCGCAGACAGCGACATCCACATGGGATAGTGGCGCCGCACCGTTCTTCACAGCAGTCAGCAAGGTCTCGTTCTGAGCCAGCGTACCGTGCATCTTCCAATTTCCGACAACTAGCTTGCGACGCATCAGGATCAATCTCTACAGACGTTTCAGAAGGCGGCGATAGTACCCATGAAAACCCAAATGGTCAATCTGGCGGCCCGCATAGGCCGCCGATGGCTATGCAAGGCCATGCGCGGGGACCTATCCGCCGTCACAAGGATTGTTACACTGTGTAATAATTGTGTAACACGAACCTCTTAAGATGCGCTTCGCTGGCATCCGGCAAGCAAGCTAACGAAACCTATCCTATTGGGAGAAACTTGAAATGAGCAAATTGAACCGTCTTCTTAGCAGCATCGGCCTGTCCGCTGCATTGCTGTCTGCTGGCGCTGCATGTGCCGGCGACATCACTGGCGCAGGCGCCACCTTCCCCTACCCGGTCTACGCCAAGTGGGCCGAGACCTACAAGACCCAGACCAATGTGGGCATGAACTACCAATCCATCGGTTCCGGCGGCGGCATCAAGCAGATCAAGGCCAAGACCGTGGACTTCGGCGCATCCGATGCCCCGTTGAAGATCGAAGAACTGGACTTTGAAGGTCTGACCCAGTTCCCGACCGTGATTGGCGGCGTGGTTCCGGTCGTCAACATCGAAGGCGTTGCGCCCGGGCAGCTCAAGCTGACCGCCGACACCCTGTCCGCCATCTTCATGGGCAAGATCAGCAAGTGGAATGACCCCAAGATCGCCGCTGACAATGCCGGTGTTTCCCTGCCCGATGCAGCGATCACCGTCGTACACCGCTCTGATGGCTCCGGCACCACCGCCATCTTCACCACCTACCTGTCGCAAGTCAGCCTGGACTGGAAACGCGGCGTAGGTTCCGGCTCTGCCGTGTCCTGGCCTGTCGGTACCGGCGGCAAGGGTAACGAAGGCGTAGCCTCCTATGTGCAACGCATCAAGAACGCCATCGGTTATGTGGAATATGCCTACGCAAAGCAGAACAAGATGAGTTACGCGCAAATGAAGAACCGCGATGGCAAATACGTCAAGCCGGAAGCCGATAACTTCAAAGCTGCTGCCGCCAACGCCAAGTGGGATGCCGACAAGGGTTTCTACATGATGCTGACCGACCAGCCGGGTGCTGAAAGCTGGCCCATCACCGGCGCCACCTTCATCCTGATGCACAAGAACCAGGACAAGCCCGAGAACGCCAAAGAAGCGCTGAAGTTCTTCGACTGGGCCTTCTCCGCCAATGGCGACAAGATGGCGATGGATCTGGACTACGTGCCTTTGCCCGAGAACGTCACCAAGATGATCCGCGCTGCATGGGCAGCCAAGATCAAAGACAGCAAAGGTCAGGCGATCTGGAAGTAAGTCGCATATCCTGACCGGCGACACCTTGTCGGTCAGGATATAATGCAAGGGGGCGAACTATACGCCCCCTTGTTTTTACAAGCTAAAGATACGAGATCTTCAGGATGACCACTTTGTTACACGAAGCCAGCCTTAAACGACAGACCGTGTTCGATCTGCTGTTCCGCAATCTGACGCGTCTCGCCGCCTTTGCCGTATTGGCTCTGCTTGCAGCGATCATCGGCTCGCTGATCGTCGGCAGTATGCCGGCCATCAATGCTTTCGGCTTCGGTTTCCTGACCAGTTCCGCGTGGAATCCGGTCACTGACGAATACGGGGCACTTATCCCCATCGTCGGCACTCTTGTCACCTCCGGCATCGCGTTATTGATCGCGATCCCGGTCAGTTTCGGCATCGCCATCTTTCTGACTGAATTATCGCCGCGCTGGCTGCGTCGCCCGCTGGGTATCGCGGTCGAACTGCTGGCGGGCATCCCCAGCATCATCTACGGCATGTGGGGCCTTTTCATCTTCGCCCCGCTGTTCGCCGACCACGTCGAACCTTGGCTCAATGACCATATCGGCACTTGGCCCTTGCTGGGCCCCTTCTTCTCCGGCCCGCCCATGGGTATCAGCATGCTCACCGCCGGCATCATCCTGGCGATCATGGTCATCCCCTTCATCGCCTCGGTGATGCGCGATGTGTTCGACGTCGTGCCCACCATGCTGAAAGAATCAGCCTATGGCTTGGGTGCCACCACTTGGGAAGTGATGTGGCAAGTCGTGCTGCCCTACACCAAGATCGGCGTGGTCGGCGGCATCATGCTCGGCCTGGGTCGCGCCTTGGGCGAGACCATGGCGGTGACCTTCGTCATCGGCAACGCGCACGAACTGCACAAATCGCTGCTCATGCCCGGCAACAGCATCTCCTCGGCACTGGCCAACGAATTCACCGAAGCGGTGGGAGACCTGTACACCTCGTCGCTGATCGAGCTGGGCCTGATCCTGTTCTTCATCACTTTTGTCGTCCTTTCGCTCGCCCGCTTCATGCTTTACAGGTTGTCCAAAGGCGAAGGCCAGGGAGTCTGATCATGTTGGACCTATATACACGCCGTCGCCTCACCAACGCCTTGAGTCTCGGCGTCTCGGTATTGGCTATGCTGTTCGGCCTGTTCTGGCTGGGCTGGATATTGTGGACCCTTCTGGAGCACGGCCTGCCGGGACTGGGTGCCCATGTGTTCACCCAGACCACGCCCGCGCCCGGCAGCAGCGGCGGCCTGATCAACGCCATCTTCGGCAGTGTCATGATGACCTCCGTGGCAGTCCTGATCGGCACGCCGATCGGCATCCTGGCGGGCACCTACCTGGCCGAATTCGGCCAGCGCGGCTGGCTCGCCCCGCTCACCCGCTTCATCAACGACATTCTGCTGTCGGCGCCGTCCATCGTCATCGGCCTGTTCGTGTATGAGGTCTACGTGGTCAAGGTCGGGCACTTCGCCGGCTGGGGCGGCGCGTTGGCGCTCTCCATCATCGTCATCCCGGTGGTCATCCGCACTACCGAGAACATGCTGCGTCTCGTCCCCAACAGCCTGCGCGAAGCGGCTGCCGCGATCGGCGCGCCGCAATGGAAGATCATCAACTTCGTCACCCTGCGCGCCGCGCGCGCCGGGATATTGACCGGCATCTTGCTGGCCATCGCGCGCATCAGCGGCGAGACTGCCCCCTTGCTATTCACCTCGCTGAACAACCAGTTCTGGAGCAGTGACATGAACCAGCCGATGGCCAACCTGCCGGTGGTCATCTTCCAGTTCGCCATGAGCCCCTATGCCGACTGGCACAGCCTGGCCTGGGCGGGCGCATTGCTCATCACCATGAGTGTGCTTACCCTCAACATCGTGGCGCGCGTCGTGTTCCGCCAGAAATCGAATTCACAATGAGGATACAAGAAATGTCCGCAGAACAAATCATCTCCGCTCCGAAACTGATCGTGCGCGACCTGAACTTCTATTACGGCGCAGATCGCGCGCTGAAAGACATCAATCTGGTCATCCCGGAAAAGATGGTCACCGCCTTCATCGGTCCGTCCGGCTGCGGCAAATCCACCCTGCTGCGCACCTTCAACCGCATGTACGAGCTCTATCCAAAACAGCGCGCCGAAGGCGAGATCCTGCTGGATGGACAGAATCTGCTCGACAAGAAACAGGACCTCAACAATCTGCGCGCCAAGATCGGCATGGTGTTCCAGAAACCCACTCCGTTCCCGATGTCCATCTACGACAACATCGCCTTCGGCGTGAAGCTGTACGAGAACCTGAACAAACACGACATGGACGAGCGCATCGAATGGGCGCTGAAGAAAGCCGCGCTGTGGACGGAAGTAAAAGACAAGCTGAAACAGAGCGGCACGGGACTCTCCGGCGGCCAGCAACAACGCCTGTGTATCGCCCGCGCCATCGCCGTCAAACCGCAGGTGCTGCTGCTGGACGAGCCCACCTCCGCGCTCGACCCCATCTCCACCGCGCACATCGAGAAATTGATCGACGAATTGAAGAAAGACTTCACGATCGTGATCGTGACGCACAACATGCAGCAGGCAGCGCGCGTCTCCGACTTCACCGCTTATATGTACCTGGGCGACCTGATCGAGTTCGGTGACACCAGCACGGTGTTCACCAACCCGAAACGCAAAGAGACTGAAGACTACATCACCGGACGATTTGGTTAATCGTCCGATGATGTAGCGGCGCAGGCTACACATGAGCGTAGCGAATGTTAAGCCGCGAAGCGGCGGCCGAAGCCACTATATTACTGGTCGCTTCAGTTAGTCACTCCGCAACTGCAAGAACAATGAACGCCGGGCACTCCCCGGCGTTCTGCTTTTTTACACCCGTCATATTCGCGTAACAAGCCCGCGCTATCGTCCATTCCCCGAATGCCCAGGAGAAATCCATGTCTGCCATTCTGTCTGTCGAAAAGTACCGCACCACCGCCCGCGCGCAGTTTCTGGCGAAACTGCTTGCACCGGAATCAAAGGAGTATGCCGTGACACCTCTCAGGGATATTCTCGAACAGCGCCGCCTGAGTGCACTGTTCCAGCCCATCATCGACCTCAAGAGCGGCGAGTTCCTGGGATTCGAGGGCTTGATCCGCGGACCGGCGGACAGCCCGCTGCATTCGCCCATCAATCTGTTCGGCGCGGCGGAACAACAGGGGCTGGAACTGGAACTGGAGATGCTCTCGCGGCAGACCGTACTGGAAACGTTCGCCGGTCTGGAACTGCCCGGCAATCTGTTCCTCAATGTCAGCCCGACTGCGATGACCCACCCCAGTTTCAAGAACGGGCAGACCCTGGCCTTCCTGAACAAGCTGGGCATCGCCCCCGAACGCGTCATCATCGAGATCACCGAGAACCAGCCCACCTTCGATTTCGAGGCCATGCGCGACGCGCTGCTGCATTACCGCGGCATGGGCTTCAAGATTGCCATCGATGACCTCGGTGAAGGTTTTTCCAGCCTGCGCCTTTGGTCCGAGTTGCGTCCGGAGTACATCAAGGTCGACATGCATTTCGTGCAGGGCGTGGACCGCGACCCGATCAAGCTGCAGTTCCTCAAGTCCATCCAGCAGATCGCCGAGAGCTGCGGCACCAAGGTCATCGCGGAAGGCGTGGAGACCGAAGCCGAACTGAAGGTAGTGAAGGACATCGGCATCGCGCTCGGACAGGGCTACTTCATCGCGCGCCCCAGCCCGACACCGCCGCTGCTGGCATCGAGCGAGACCAACCGCATCATCAACGCCTCCAACATCGCCATCTTCCCCAAGGCGGAGTACAACCGCCGCTCGCAAACGACAGCGCACAAACTGTTGAGCTATGTCGAACCGGCACATCCCGACACGCTGAACGACATCATCTGCGACCGCTTCAATGCCAACCCGGCCTTGCATGTCATCCCGGTGGTCAGGAACGGCGCCCCTCTCGGCCTCATCAACCGCTACCATTTCATCGACCGTTTCGCAAAACCGTTCCAGCGCGAGCTGCACGGCAAGAAACCGTGCAGTGAGCTCATACTGGGCGAACCGCTGCTGGTGGAAAAGAACATGCCGATCGAGGAGCTCAGCCACTTTCTGGCCGAGGCGGACAGCCGCCACTTCGCCGACGGTTTCATCATCACCGAGCACGAGCGCTACATCGGCGTAGCCTCCGGGCAGGACCTGTTGCGCGAATTGACGCAGATGCAACTGGAAGCCGCGCGCTATGCCAATCCGCTCACGCTGCTGCCCGGCAATGTACCGATCAACGAACATATCGAGCGCCTGCTCCATGCGAACACACCGTTCGTCGCCTGCTACTGCGACCTCGACCACTTCAAGCCGTTCAACGACACCTACAGCTACCGCAAAGGCGACGAGATGATCCAGCTCACCGGACGCATCCTCAACTGGGCCTGCGATCCCAAGCTGGATTTCATCGGCCACATCGGCGGCGACGACTTCATCCTGCTGCTGCAGAGCCGCGACTGGAAAGCGCGCTGTGAACAGGCGCTGCGATCGTTCGAGCAGGCAGCCTCTTTGATGTTCCGCGAGGAACATCTGGTCGACGGCGGCTATACCAGCGAAGGCCGCGACGGCACGGTGAAATTCCACCCGCTCACTAGTCTGTCCATCGGCGCGATCCAGGTGACACCCGGACTGTTCGTGTCGCACCACGAAGTCTCTGCCGCCATGAGCGAAGCGAAGAAGATGGCCAAGAAGATCCAGGGCAACAGTCTGTTCATCGAACAACGCAATGCATCCACTCCAGGAAGGATCACACAATGAAAAGACGCAACGTACTCAAAAACGCATTCAGCATCCGCGCCCTGCTGTTCCGGCAGGGCTTCGGCAGAACGCTGGATTATCTCTGCACCTATTCCGTCTTTTCCGTGGACTGACACCTTGATACGGAAGCTCATCGCGCTGCTGCGTGCAGCGCGCCTTGCCCTGCATATCGCCTATGGCTTGACGCTGGCCGTTGCCTACCCCTGGCTCCCGGCGAGCATGCGCAGGCGCATCCTGCAAAGCTGGTCTGCCGGATTGCTCGACATCTTCAACGTGAAGGTGGACATCACCTCAAATGACCCGCTGCACTGCCTGCGCAGCGGCCTTATCGTCACCAACCATATCTCCTGGCTGGACGTGTTCGTGCTGAACGCCATCGTGCCGATGCGCTTCGTCGCCAAATCCGAAGTCCGGCGCTGGCCCGCCATCGGTTGGCTGTGTGCGCGCGCGCAGACCCTGTTCATCGAACGCGGCAAAGCCAGAGCGGCGGCACGCATGAACGTGCATCTGGTCGAACTGCTGCAGCGCGGCGAGTGTCTTGCCATCTTCCCGGAGGGCACCACCACCGACGGCGCACAGGTCGCGCATTTCCATTCATCGCTACTGCAACCCGCCATCGATGCAAAAGCTCAGGTGCACCCCATCGCTATCCGCTACCACGATGGATCGGGCGCGCGCAGCACCGCTGCCGCCTATATCGACGACCTGTCCTTCGGTGCCTCGATGTGGAGCATCATGAGCACGCCGGAACTGCATGTACGCCTCATCGCTTCAGCTTCGCTGGATGCCTGCTCTATGGACCGGCGCAGCCTGACGCATGCTGCGCGCGAGCAGATCAGCGCCGCATTGGCGTCCGCCGATTCACAGAACTTTCATGTCGCCTTAACCCCGGCGCAACAATGCGACATTAATCTGCTTCCATCAACCCGATAGGAGCACAGCAATGCTAGATCTGATCCGCCAGCCGAACATCGAAGCGCAGCGCAGACTCACGTTCAGTCTGGCCCGCGGCGTCGCCGAAGTCGCCGAAGCCCAGCGCATCCGCTACAAGGTGTTCGCCGAGGAGATGGGGGCCAAGTTGCCGAGCGCCGAACTGGGCCTGGATATCGACCGCTTCGACGATTTCTGCGACCACCTGCTGGTGCGCGACCACGGCAATGACAAGGTCGTGGGAACCTATCGCATCCTGCCGCCAGCGCAGGCACGTATGGCGGGCGGCTATTACTCCGAGACCGAATTCGACCTGTCGCGCCTGATGCACCTGCGTGACCGTATGATGGAAGTCGGCCGTTCCTGCGTGCATCAGGATTACCGCGACGGTGCGACCATCACCCAGCTATGGAGCGGCCTGGCGGATTACATCGGCAAGAACGGCCATGAATACATGATCGGCTGCGCCAGCATCAGTATGGCCGACGGTGGCCACTATGCAGCCAGCGTGTACAACAAGGTGCACAAACTGCACGGTGCGCCTGCCGAATACCGCGTGTTCCCGCATTGCCGCCTGCCGCTGGAATCGCTGAATCAGGATCTGGATGTCATCATCCCGCCGCTGATCAAGGGTTATCTGCGCCTGGGCGCCTACGTCGCGGGCGAACCGGCATGGGACCCGGATTTCAACTGCGCCGACCTGTTCATCCTGATGCCGGTGTCGCGCATGAACGCGCGTTACGCCAAACACTTCATGCGCCAGACCGCACAATCCTGAACACAACCGACACTCTCCTCCATTACGCGCATGCTTTATGATGCGCGTTCTTTTTTTACCTAATCCCCGGGAACGACATTATGGAAAGTCCGTATAAAGGCAAGACAGGCATGGTTCGGCTGTGGAACGCGTTCGGCTACTCGCTGGCCGGATTCCGTGCCGCCTATAAGCATGAAGATGCATTCCGCCAGGAAGTGCTGCTAGCCGCCGTCCTCATCCCGCTGGCACTGTGGCTGCCGGTGGATTATTTCGGCAAAGCGCTGATGATCACCAGCGTGCTGCTGGTCATCATGGTCGAGTTGCTCAACTCCGCCATCGAAGCCACTGTGGACCGCATCTCGCTGGAGAACCACGACCTGGCCAAGCGCGCCAAGGATATCGGCAGTTCGGCGGTGCTGGTGAGTCTGATCAATGTGTTCGCGGTATGGGGATTGTTACTCTGGCAATTCTACGCCGGCTGAACGCGGCGCGACTCAAGGTCTTCAGTTGCGGAACAAAGCGATTCATTGCTCCCGGTTCGGTAGCTGCGATATGGACAAGCGCCGCATCGTCGGACGTCGTTTGACCTGATGACCGCTCATGCGATCAAGCACGCCGCCAAGGAAACGCAACGTCTCGATGATGTACGGCCCCTTGTTGAGCATGACGCATTCGGCACGTATCGACAGCGCGGCATCGGAGACTTCGGCACGTGATGGCATACCGCTCTTGGCCATGCTCTCCAACACCTGTGTCGCCCAGATGACCGGGATGTGTGCCGCTTCGCACATCCAGAGTATCTCTTCCTGAACCTCGGCTAATCTTTCGAAGCCCACTTCTACCGCGAGATCGCCGCGTGCCACCATCACGCCGACCGGCGGGCGGCGCATAGCCGTCAGCAGGATCATCGGCAGATCTTCGAAAGCCTGTGCGGTCTCGATCTTGAGTATCGTGCCGAGATGATGGTGCCCCCGTTCATCCAGCAGCTGATGCAGTGCCGATACATCCTGCGGACTGCGCACGAACGAGAGACCCACCAGATCGATATGCGGCGCCAGCGCTGTCAGGTTGGCGATATCGCATTTCGTCAGCGCGGGAATGTCCATATCCGTCTGCGGCAGATTGATGCCCTTTTCAGGCGCAAGCTTGCTGCCTTGCGGCGATGCCTGGGTGATCTCCACCCGGAGATAATCGCCTTCGTTGGCACGGATCATCCCGCCGATCTTGCCGTCATCGAACCAGATCGGCTGCCCCGCCTGTGCCGATTCGAGCACTTCGTCAAGCGTGCAGGGGATGGATGCGGGATGCACCAGTTGATCACCATCGTATACCGCAGCTGAGCCAGACTCGGTACTGCGCGTGACCCGCAGTTCATCACCAACATGCAACTGGATGGGTTGAAACACCTCGGGGATAGGCGAAATGCGATCCTGCGCGATCATCTCGTCGTTGCGATAGAGACCGCACCACGCCCCCTCCGCGATATAGGCGTGCTGGCGGCAATGCGCCAGCCAGGAATCGCCATTGCGTGTCACCAGTGTCAGGACGCGGGTCACGCCGCGCGTGTCCTCCACGATCAGCTTGTCGCCCTCCTGCGCCACCGCGAGCAATCCCCCGTCGGTGGGCAATGTCGCTTTCACCGGGAATGCGGGAGTCTGCAGCTGTGTACGCAGCGTCAGCCATACGGCACTCGGCTCATTGATGTTCCCGCGGATATCGCGCTTGACCTTGATCTCGACCAGCCGGTCGACTGCGCGGATACTGCCGGTTCGCAGTTTCGGCCCTGCCATGTCCGCCAGTACCTTGCAGCTCCTGCCCGACTCGCGTTCCGCCGCCCGCAGGTGTCCTATCATCGCCAGCCATGCCTGTGCATCATCATGCGCACAGTTGATGCGCATGACGTTCATTCCGGCTCCCACCAGATCACGCACCAGGCCGGCGTCATGTGCCGCCTCGCTGGGCATGGTCACCATGATGCGCGTGCCATGTTTCTGCCCCGGCTCGCCCAGCAGTTTCCTGGCATGCTCATTCAGGTAGCTTTCGCCGGTCTTGATGTCGACTGAATTCGGCCTGTCTCTGGTCGCACGCGATAATCCGGCCAGGGCACAAGCCGCCTCCAGCACGGCATCGATGCTGCTCAAGGCATGCGCCTCCGACCTTCCCAGCCGGCTGAGCCCCAACAGCGCGAGATCCTGCTGCAGTGCGCGGATATCGCTCTGCCGCAGCGCCAGATAATGAAGCAGATTGCCCGCGCTCGCACGGTATCCGGGAGGGACATGATTGATCTCGTTCTCGAACTCGCGTTCCAGGGCGATCGCCTCGGCACGCAATGCTTTCAGCGCGGGAATGACCCGTTCGGTTATGCGGCTCTTGGGGAGTAGTGCTTGATGCATTTTGAAGGAGGTATCCAGAGGAAATATTAGCCGGACAAGTATAACCTTCGCGCATTACCGATTAATTACAAACAGATACCCGAATCGCGGCCTGTCAATAATTATTCAATTAACCGTAATCAAATATTCATATAGCTGCGGCACGATGCGCCGCATGAATACACCAAACCAAACCACCCGCACGAGCCAGCCGCTGAACATCGCGCTGGTCACCGAAACCTACATCCCCGAGGTGAACGGCGTCGCCATCACCATCGGTCGCATGGTGCACGGCTTGCGCCAGCGCCAGCACCGCATCCACATGATCCGGCCGCGCCAGTTCAAAGAGGATGTGGCTGCCAAAGAAGATGGCTACGAAGAGACACTGGTCTCCGGCATGCCCATCCCCGGCTACCCCGAACTGAAATCCGGACTGCCCGCCAAAGGGCTGCTGACGAAGCTGTGGAAACAGCAGCGTCCAGACATCGTGCACATCGCCACCGAAGGCCCGCTGGGCTGGTCCGCGCTTTCCGCCGCACACAAGCTGGGCATCCCGGTCAGCACCGACTTCCACACCAATTTCCACAGCTACACGGCGCACTACGGTATCAGTCTGCTGAAGAAGCCCATCGCCGCTTACCTGCGCCACTTCCACAACAAGGCCGCCTGCACGCTGGTGCCCACGGTGTCGCTGCAACAGCAACTGGAATTCGAGGGCTACAAGAACGTGCTGGTGGTCTCGCGCGGCGTCGACGGCACATTGTTCCATCCGGCCAAACGCAGCACCGAGCTGCGCACCGCATGGAATGCGGATGACGAAACCCCGGTGGTGATGCTGGTGAGCCGCATCGCGCCGGAGAAGAACCTGCACGTGGTCATCCAGGCCTTCGACCAGATGCGCAAGATCAACCCGCTGGCACGCCTGGTGATGGTCGGCGACGGCCCCTCCCGCGCCGAACTGGAAAAACAGTATCCGCATGTGATCTTCGCCGGCATGCAGACCGGCGAACCGCTGGCGCAGCACTATGCCTCCGGCGACATCTTCCTTTACCCCAGCCTGACCGAGACCTACGGCAACGTCACCGTCGAGGCGATGGCCAGTGGATTGGCCACGGTCGCCTACGACTACGCCGCCGCACAACAGCATATCCGTCACGATGTGAACGGCCTGCTGGCGCCGTTCGCCGACACCGATGCCTTCGTCACCCAAGCCAAGGGATTGATCACCGACATGGCCCGCGTGCAACGCATCCGCCTGGCTGCGCGCGACACGGTGGAATCGTTGACCTGGGAACACATCATGGGACAGATGGAGGCGGTGTTACTCGACACCGTCCGTGCACAGGGAGTCAAACATGGCCAACCTGAACTTACCGCTGCAACAGATTAAGACCTGGGACGCAGAGCTGTGCGCGTTCTGCAACCGGCGCAGCCGCAACTTCACCGTGCGGAATCTTTTCCGCATCGCCAGCCGCCTCGGCGACGGGGTGTTCTGGTACACCCTGATGATCGTGCTGCTGCTTGAGGATGGCGCAGTCGCCCTGCCCGCCGTATTGCACATGATCGCTGTCGGACTGGTCGGCACCGCGTCATACAAGTTCATCAAGGGCAAGACCCTGCGTCCGCGCCCGTTCAACGTCTACCCCGCGATCAAATGCGTGGGCAAGACGCTGGACCAGTTCAGTTTCCCCTCCGGCCACACCATGCACGCTGTCGGCTTCAGCATCGTGGCCGTCGCCTACTACCCCGTGTTGTTCTGGCTGGTATGGCCCTTCGCACTGCTGGTCGCACTCTCCCGCCCCATCCTCGGCCTGCACTACCCCAGCGACGTGCTGGCGGGTGCGGCGCTGGGCGCGATGATAGCGGGCATCTCTCTCACCTTCTGAATATTATCTTAGGGTGGGCACATTGTTGTGCCCATGCAGTCGTGTGCACGAAGGTGCTACAGCGTGGGAACAACAACGTGCTCACCCTGCGTATTCAAACTAAATGGTTTGGCTGAACACATCCTGCGGCAGCGGGATGCGGTGCCGCAGACGCTGCGGCGAGATGAGCGCGATACGCTTGCGGATCTCCGGATCGTCCGCGTGCGGGTTGGCGTCCCACACCGGCTCTTCCCCGGCGAGGATGCGGTCGATGTGAGTCAATCGCGCGCTGGTCTCGCTCAGGTAGTAATTGAAGCGACGCTGCATGCGCAGATCGAGCGCCCCAGCCACGCGGTAACTCAGCTCGGACAAGCGGCTAAACCGCAGCAGATTCTCCGCCCCGGCCAGCATGCCAACCCCGCGCAACGCCACCGCATGCGGGCAATCGAAATGCTGCGCGACGTAGTCTGCCAATTCCTTGCGATGGCTGACCATCAATTCGCCGGGCTCGGCGAACAGTTGTTTGCGGATATGCATATCCATCGCCCACTCGCAGGCCGCATGCGTCAGCAACGGCACGTTGCCCCACATCTTTTCGTGCGCCGGCACGAAGTGATTGTGCGCGATCACATCCACCATCAGATGGCTGACAAAGCCCAGCGACAGCGCGCATTCCTCGTCGCTCTTCGCATCATCGAGCAGCTTGCGCGCCCGCTGCCACTGGTGCGTGGTCGAGAACGGCTCGCCCCAGGGACGTTCGCTCAGCAGCGCCAGATCCGGCAAGCAAGCTCCGGCCAACACTAACTTGGGATAGGCAATGACCGCCTTGCGGAAACGCGGGTCGGTGAGCGGAACCGCCCACAGCAGCAATTGTGCGAAATAGACATGGGTGAACAAACCCCACGCGCACGCATCACTGCTGAACAACAACAGCGGCAACCACCAGCGCCAGAGTTTGAATACCTTTTTCATGCTGCGCAGTTTCTACGCGGCATGCGACAGGGGGATTAAGGAGGGATGATTGATTTGTTACGAAGTGAAACCCCGATATGGCTAGAAGGATTCTCGGACTTCAGATGCAAAACCGTCGGGGGTAGCCCGACAACGACAGTGTTAACCCGCCACTTCCCTAACCGCCTCCGCGATCTTCTCCGCACACAACTTCACCTTCACCCCATCCTCCCCTTCCACCATCACCCGTAACAGCGGCTCGGTGCCGGAAGGCCGCAACAGCACGCGTCCCTTGCCGTCCAGCATGACCTCTGCGGTATCCACCGCGTGCTTGACCTTGGGATGGTTGGCGTAGTCGTCCTTTTTCGCGACTTTGACGTTGATGAGTATCTGCGGATACATGTGCAGGTCGCCGGCCGCCTGTGCCAGCGTCTGCTGTTTCATGCGCAGCGCATGCAGTACCTGCAGTGACGAGACGATGCCGTCGCCGGTACTGTGTTTGTCCAGGCTGATGATGTGGCCCGAGTTCTCGCCGCCGAGTTGCCAGTTCTTCTGTTGCAGCAGTTCCATCACGTAGCGGTCGCCGACCTTGGCGCGCGCGAAGGGGATGCCGAGATGCTGCATGGCGTGTTCGAACGCGAGGTTGGTCATCAGGGTGCCGACCACCCCCCCCTTCATGCTGCCTTCGGCCTGGCGCTGCTTGGCGATGACGTAGAGCAACTGGTCGCCGTCGTAGAGTTTGCCAGCAGCGTCGACCATGATCAGGCGGTCGCCGTCACCGTCCAGCGCGATGCCGACATCGGCCTTGTGTTCGACCACGGCCTTTTGCAGATTCAGCGGTTTGGTGGCGCCGTAACCGTCGTTGATGTTCAAGCCGTTCGGCTCTGCGCCGATGGCGAAAACTTCCGCGCCCAGCTCATGGAACACATGGCGCGCGATGTGATAGGTCGCGCCGTGCGCACTGTCCACCACGATCTTCATGCCGCGCAGGTTCATGTCCGCGGGGAAGGTGCTCTTGCAGAACTCGATGTAGCGCCCGACCGCATCGTCGATGCGTTTGGCCTTGCCCAGGCCTTCCGACGGGTTGGTCTGCATCGGGTTATCCAGTTCCGCCTCGATGGCGGTCTCGACTGCGTCGGGCAGCTTCTCGCCGCTGCCGGAGAAAAATTTAATGCCGTTGTCCTCGAAGGGATTGTGCGAAGCAGAGATGACCACGCCTGCCTGCAAACGCAGGGCGCGGGTGAGATAGGCCACTGCAGGTGTCGGGATGGGACCGGCAAGATACACATCGATGCCCGCCGCGATGAGTCCGGCTTCCAACGCCGATTCCAGCATGTAGCCTGAGATGCGCGTGTCCTTGCCGATCAAAACCCCGGGCCGGTCGTTCTGCGTGTGCTCTGCTTTCGCCAGCACCTTGCCCGCGGCATAGCCCAGATTCATCACGAATTGCGGGGTGATGGGATGTACACCCACCCGCCCGCGGATGCCGTCGGTACCGAAATATTTTCTGCTCATCGTTCGCTTTCGTTCATTGCGTTCAGGATCTTCAGCGCATCCACCGTCTCGCGCACATCATGCACGCGCACGATAGCTGCACCGCGTTGCACCGCCAACATCGCCGCAGCCACACTTGCCGCCACACGCTCGCCGACTTCGCGCCCGGTGATCGCGCCCAGCATGGATTTGCGCGACAGGCCCGCCAGCACCGGCACGCCCAAGGCCCGAAACGCAGCCAGCTCGCGCAACAGGTCGAGATTATGCGCCAGCGTCTTGCCAAAGCCAAAGCCCGGATCGATCACCATGCGTTGCCGGGCGATACCGGCGGCTTCAGCCGCGGCGATGCGCTCGCCCAGGAACAGGCTCACCTCGGTGATGACGTCCTGATACTCCGGGCGTTGCTGCATGGTCTGCGGTGTGCCCTGCTTGTGCATCAGACATACCGCAGCATCCGTATCGGCGACGGCCTGCAAGGCGCCTTCCGCCTGCAAGGCGTTCACATCGTTGACCATACTCGCGCCCGCCGACAGCGCGGCGCGCATCACCTGCGGCTTCCAGGTATCGATGGAGATGGGCACGGCGATCCCGCGCAACCCTTCGATCACCGGCAGCACGCGCTCCAGCTCCTGCTGCTCGCTCACCGGAGCGGCACCGGGACGCGTCGATTCACCGCCGATATCGAGGATGTCGGCACCGTCGTCTATCAGTTGCCGCGCATGCGCGATGGCAGCGGCAGTCGAGACATGCTGACCGCCGTCGGAGAAGGAATCCGGGGTGATGTTGACGATGCCCATCACGAGCGGGCGGGCAAGGTCGAATTGGCATTTACCGCAATGGAGCATGGAATGAAGACGGGGGCCGAAGCCCCCGTGTGTTGAGTTAAACGCCTTCAGCAGGCTTGTTGGTCGCTGGCGCCGTCGGCGTCTCGTCCGCGGGCGGCTCGGTCGCTTTGGTGCTCTGGCTCGGCTTGGGTGGACGCGGCGGTTTGCCTGCCATGATGTCCTGGATCTGCTCGGCATCGATGGTTTCCCATTCCATCAGCGCGTTGGTCATGGCTTCGACTTTGTCGCTGTTCTCTTTAAGCAGCTTGGAGGCGAGCGCATATTGTTCGTCGAGGATGCGGCGAATCTCGGAATCGACCTTCTGCATGGTCGCCTCGGAGATGTTCTTGTGCGTGGTCACCGAGCGGCCGAGGAACACTTCGCCCTCGTTCTCGGCATACACCATCGGTCCCATCAGGTCGGACATGCCGTAGCGGGTGACCATGTCGCGCGCCAGCTGGGTCGCGCGCTCGAAGTCGTTGGAAGCGCCGGTCGAGATGTCGCCGGTGAACAATTCTTCCGCCACGCGCCCGCCGAACAGCATGCTGATCTTGTCCAGCATCTGCTCGCGATAGACGCTGTAGCGGTCGGTCTCGGGCAGCGACAGCGTCACGCCGAGTGCACGGCCGCGCGGAATCACGCTGACCTTGTGCACCGGGTCGCAGCCTTTCAGCAGCGAACCGATGATGGCGTGGCCGGACTCGTGATACGCGGTCTTTTTCTTGTCCTCGGGCGTGATCACCATGGTCTTGCGCTCGGCGCCCATGAATATCTTGTCCTTGGCCGCTTCGAAATCGTCCATCTCGACGAAACGCTTGCTGCGGCGTGCCGCGAACAGGGCAGCCTCGTTCACCAGATTGGCAAGGTCGGCACCGGACATGCCGGGTGTGCCGCGCGCCAGGATATCGGCCTTCACATCGGGCGCCATCGGCACCTTGCGCATGTGCACCAGCAGGATCTGCTCGCGGCCGCGGATATCGGGCAAGGGCACCACCACTTGGCGGTCGAAACGGCCAGGGCGCAGCAGCGCAGGATCGAGCACGTCTGGACGGTTGGTCGCGGCAATGACGATCACGCCGGAAGTGCCCTCGAAACCGTCCATCTCCACCAGCAGGGCATTGAGTGTCTGTTCGCGCTCGTCGTTACCGCCGCCGAGACCCGCACCGCGCTGACGACCGACCGCGTCGATCTCGTCGATGAAGATGATGCAGGGTGATTGTTTCTTGGCCTGCTCGAACATGTCGCGCACGCGCGCGGCACCGACGCCGACGAACATCTCGACGAAATCGGAACCGGAGATGGAGAAGAACGGCACCTTGGCTTCGCCGGCGATGGCCTTGGCCAGCAGGGTCTTGCCGGTACCGGGACTGCCCACCATCAACACGCCGCGCGGGATACGCCCGCCGAGGTTCTGGAATTTGGAGGGGTCGCGCAGGAAATCGACCAGTTCGGACACTTCTTCCTTGGCTTCGTCGCAACCTGCCACATCGGCGAAGGTGATCCGCTCCTTGGAATCATCCAGCATGCGCGCCTTGCTCTTGCCGAACGAGAACGCACCGCCGCCCTTGCCGCCCTGCATCTGGCGCATGAAGAATATCCACACGCCGATCAGCAGCAGCATGGGGAACCAAGACACGAAGATGCTCATCAGGACGGACTGTTCTTCTTCCTGTTTGGCCTCGATGCTGACGCCGCTCTTGAGCAGGTCGGAGACCAGCCAGATATCGTTGGGTGCGAAACTGGTGATGCGTTTGCCGTCGATGGTGGTGGCCTTGAGCGTACGCCCCTCGATGGTCACCTTCTCTATCTGTCCCGACTTCACCGCTTCTAGGAACTGCGAATAATCCAGCTGCGCCTGCGCAGTGGATTGCTGGCGCGCATTGAATTGATTGAAGACGGTCATCAGCACCAACGCCACGACCAGCCAGATTCCGACACTCTTGAATAGATTGTTCACACTTGCTCCTTAATGAGCGGTAAAACGAAGTTGCATTAAACACTGTCCGGAGCCTTTACTCAAGCTTGCCCAGACCCACCAGATACTGTTCGCTGCTGCGGTCGCGCGATGCTTTCGGCTTGCGGGCGACCACTTTGGCAAAATGGTTACGCATCGCCTTCAGGTAGTCCTCGAAACCCACCCCCTGGAACACCTTCACCACGAAGGAACCGCCCGGTGCCAAGTGTTTGTCCGCGAAGTCCAGCGCCAGTTCCGCAAGGTACATGGCGCGCGCCTGATCCGCAGAAGTCACGCCACTGATGTTGGGGGCCATATCCGAAATTACAAGGCCGATGCGCCGCCCTTCCAGCTTTTCTTCGAGTTGCGCAAGCACGCTGTCCTCGCGGAAATCGCCCTGGATGAACTCCACGCGCGGCAGAGGTTGCAAAGGCAAAAGGTCCAGCGCGATGATGCGCCCCTGCGGTCCCAGCTTCTTCGCCACCACCTGGCACCAGCCGCCGGGCGTCGCGCCCAGGTCCACCACCACCATGCCGGGCTTGATGAGATGGTCGCGTTCGTCGATCTCCAGCAGCTTGTAAGCGGCACGCGAGCGGTAGCCCTCCTTCTGCGCAAGCTGCACAAAAGGATCGTTCACATGCTCCTGCATCCATTGTTTGCTGGTCTTTGAGGCCTTCATCGTTTAGAATCCGTGCCTTATCTGAAGGACTATCATGTTATCTCTCTCCGTTACACAACGCCGCGAACTCAAGGCACTCGCCCACGCCCTCCATCCTGTCGTCATCATCGGCAATGCCGGTCTGACGCCTGCCGTTCTGGGCGAGATCGAACGCAGCCTGAAAAGCCACGACCTGATGAAGATCCGTGTGATGAATGACGACCGGGATGCGCGCGGTGCAATGCTGCAGGAGATATGCGAACTGATGAACGCCGGCCCCGTGCAGCATATCGGCAAGGTGCTGGTGATCTACCGCCCGCTGGAGAAACCCATCGCCAAAGCACCCAAGCGTCCCAGAGGCAAACCGCTCACCAAGAAGCAACTCGCCAGCCGCTCCTGATCCCCGCACTGCCTATCCCGGCAAAGTGAGGCCGGGATGGATCAAAGATACTGAACTTCCACCACTTCGTATTCGCGCACCCCACCCGGTGCCTGCACTTCGGCGATGTCGCCTTCGACCTTGCCGATCAGCGCGCGCGCGATCGGTGAACTGATGGATATCTTGCGCTTCTTGATATCGGCCTCGTCGTCACCGACGATCTGGTAAGTCACGACGTCGCCGTTGTTGGTGTCTTCCAGCACTACGGTGGAACCGAACACACAGCGGCCGTCCGCATTCAGCGTCTTGGGGTCGATGATCTGCGCGCTGCCCAGCTTGAACTCCAGCTCGACGATACGGCCCTCGACGAAAGACTGGCGCTCCTTGGCGGCCTCGTATTCGGCGTTCTCCGACAGATCGCCCTGCGCGCGCGCCTCCGAGATGGCGTTGATGACCCACGGCCTGTCCACGGTCTTAAGGCGATGCAATTCACTGCGCAATAGCTCTGCGCCGTGCACTGTCAATGGAACCTTGCTCATGCTGTGCTTCCCTTCTTTTATTTCTCGAAACGACGGTGCAGCGACTGCACGTCATAGACCTGCAACTCGGCCAGATGCTGCATGCCCAGACAGGCAGCGCGCGCGCCGGCGAGCGTAGTGTAGTACGTCACACGGCCTTGCAGCGCGGCATGACGGATGGAATAGGAATCGCGCATCACGGAAGGACGGCTATCCACGGTGTTGACGATGAGACTGACCTCGCCGTTCTTGATCATGTCGACGATATGCGGACGGCCCTCGGCGACCTTGTTCACGATGCTCACTTCCACGCCTGCCGCGGCGATGACCGAGCCGGTCCCGCGTGTGGCTAGTATCGTGAAGCCGAGCTGCTTGAGCGCACGCGCCACTTCCGCCGCGCCGGTCTTGTCTTCTTCGCGCACGCTGATGAACACCTTGCCGCTCTTCGGCAGTTTCACGCTGGCAGCGAGTTGCGATTTGACGAAGGCTTCGGCGAAGGTATCGCCCACGCCCATCACTTCGCCGGTGGATTTCATCTCTGGACCGAGGATGGTATCGACGCCGGGGAACTTGATGAAGGGGAACACTGCTTCCTTCACCGAGTAATACGGCGGGATGACTTCCCTGGTAACGCCCTGTGAAGCCAGTGTCTGGCCGGCCATGCAGCGCGCGGCGATCTTGGCCAGCGGCACGCCGGTGGCCTTGGACACATAGGGCACGGTGCGCGAGGCGCGCGGGTTCACTTCCAGCACGTACACGGTCTCGCCCTGGATGGCGAACTGCACGTTCATCAGGCCGACCACATTGAGCGACTTGGCCATCGCCACGGTCTGGCGGCGCAATTCATCCTGCAACTTGGCGGACAGCGAGTATGGCGGCAGCGAACAGGCCGAGTCACCCGAGTGCACGCCGGCTTGCTCGATGTGTTCCATGATGCCGCCGATGATGACCTGCTGGCCGTCGGACACCGCATCCACGTCCACTTCGATCGCGTCGTTGAGGAAACGATCCAGCAGGATGGGCATGCGCTCGGGATAGGTCTTGGACATCTCCTCGGCATCGCGCATGTAGCGCTCGAGGTCCGGCTGCGCATGGATGATCTCCATGGCACGGCCGCCCAGCACGTTGGAGGGACGCATCACCAGCGGATAACCGATCTCGGCGGCTCCGGCGACCGCATCGGCCACGTTGCTGGCAGTGCGGTTGGGCGGCTGTTTCAGGTTCAATTCGCGCAGCATGGCCTGGAAGCGCGCGCGGTCCTCGGCCATATCGATCATGTCGGGCGTGGTGCCGATGATAGGCACACCGTTCTTGGCCAGGCCGTGCGCCAATTTCAACGGGGTCTGACCGCCGTACTGCACGATCACGCCTATGGGCTTCTCCACCGCCACCACTTCCAGCACGTCTTCCAGTGTCAACGGCTCGAAATACAGGCGGTCAGAGGTGTCATAGTCAGTCGAAACGGTCTCGGGATTGCAGTTGACCATGATGGTCTCGTAGCCGTCCTCGCGCATCGCCAGCGCGGCATGAACGCAGCAATAGTCGAACTCGATGCCCTGACCGATACGGTTGGGTCCGCCGCCCAGCACCATGATCTTCTTGTTGCCTGTCGGCAGAGATTCGCATTCTTCCTCGTAGGTCGAATACATGTAAGCGGTATTGGTGGCGAATTCGGCGGCACAGGTATCCACGCGCTTGAACACCGGACGCACTCCCAGCGCATGGCGGTAGGCACGCACCGATTCATCGTCGATGCCGAGCAACTTCGCCAGACGCGCATCGGCAAAACCGCTCCGTTTCAATGTGCGCAGATGGTCCGCACTGATGCTTTCCAGCGTGTGCCCAGCCAGCGTGTTCTCCTGACGGATCAGGTCTTCGATCTGCACCAGGAACCACGGGTCGATCTTGCTGACGTTGAACACTTCTTCCACGCTCATGCCGAGGCGGAAAGCATCGCCAACCGCCCAGATTCGATCCGGTCCGGGATTGCCCATTTCGGATACGATGGCTTCACGGTCGCTGTACTTGGTATCCAGACCGTTGACTCCGACTTCCAGACCGCGCAAGGCTTTCTGGAACGACTCCTGGAAAGTGCGGCCGATGGCCATCACCTCGCCCACCGATTTCATCTGCGTGGTCAGGCGGTCGTTGGCTTGCGGGAATTTCTCGAAGGCGAAACGCGGGATCTTGGTGACCACGTAGTCGATGGTAGGCTCGAACGAAGCCGGGGTCGCGCCGCCGGTGATGTCGTTCTTGAGTTCGTCCAGCGTGTAACCCACGGCCAGCTTGGCCGCCACCTTGGCGATGGGGAAGCCGGTTGCTTTGGACGCCAGCGCCGAGGAACGCGACACGCGCGGGTTCATCTCGATCACCACCATGCGCCCGTCGTCCGGGTTGATGGAGAACTGCACGTTGGAGCCGCCGGTCTCCACGCCGATCTCGCGCAGCACCGCCAGCGAAGCGTCGCGCATGATCTGGTATTCCTTGTCGGTCAGCGTCTGCGCCGGGGCGACCGTGATGGAGTCGCCGGTGTGCACGCCCATCGGGTCCAGGTTCTCGATGGAACAGATGATGATGCAGTTGTCGTTGCGATCGCGCACGACCTCCATCTCGTATTCTTTCCAGCCGAGCAGCGATTCCTCGATCAGCAGTTCATTGGTCGGCGATGCCTCCAGCCCGCGTTCACAGATCTCGACGAACTCCTCGCGGTTGTAGGCGATACCGCCGCCGCTGCCGCCCATGGTGAAGGACGGGCGGATCACGGTGGGGAAACCCATCACCTGCTGCACCTGCAGCGCCTCTTCCATGCTGTGTGCGATGGCGGAACGGGCCGAAGCCAGCCCGATACGGGTCATCGCCTGCTTGAACTTCTCGCGGTCTTCCGCCATGTCGATGGCATCGCGCGACGCACCGATCATCTCGACCTTGTATTTTTCCAGCACGCCGTGCTTGGCCAGGTCCAGCGCGCAGTTCAGCGCGGTCTGTCCGCCCATGGTCGGCAGGATCGCGTCCGGCTTTTCCTTGGCGATGATCTTCTCCACCATCTGCCAGGTGATCGGCTCGATGTAGGTCGCATCGGCCATGTTCGGGTCGGTCATGATGGTGGCCGGATTCGAGTTCACCAGGATGACGCGATAGCCCTCTTCCTTCAGCGCCTTGCAGGCCTGCGCACCGGAATAGTCGAATTCGCACGCCTGCCCGATGACGATGGGGCCGGCGCCGATGATCAGGATGCTCTTTATGTCAGTACGCTTTGCCATTTACTTACCCATCATCGCAACGAAGCGATCAAACAGTGTGTCCACATCGTGCGGTCCGGGGCTCGCCTCGGGGTGGCCCTGGAAACAGAACGCGGGTTTATCGGTCAGTTCGAAACCTTGCAGCGTGCCGTCGAACAGCGAGATGTGCGTGACGCGCGCATTCTTCGGCAATGTCGCCGCATCCACCGCAAAGCCGTGGTTCTTGCTGGTGATCATCACGCGTTTGGTCTGCGTGTCCTGCACCGGATGGTTGGCGCCACGGTGGCCGAACTTCATCTTCACAGTCTTCGCACCGGATGCCAGACCGAGGATCTGGTGGCCGAGACAGATGCCGAACAGCGGCATGCCGACTTCGAGGAACTTTTGCGTAGCCTTGATCGCGTAGTCGCAAGGCTCGGGATCGCCGGGGCCGTTGGACAGGAACACGCCGTCCGGCTTCATCGCCAGCACATCAGCGGCGGAAGTCTTGGCCGGAACCACGGTGATCTTGCAGCCGCGCTCGGCCAGCATGCGCAGGATGTTGCGCTTCACGCCGAAGTCGTAGGCAACCACGTGGAATTTCGCATCGGTCGCATCGCGATAGCCGGCGCCTAACTCCCACTCGCGCTGCTTCCATTCGTAGGATTTGTCGCAGGTGACCACTTTGGCGAGGTCCATACCCGCCAGACCGGCAAAACCCTTGGCCGCCTTCAGCGCCGCTTCGACATTGTCGCCCGAGGCGATACAGCCGTTCTGCGCGCCCTTGCTGCGCAGGATGCGGGTCAGTTTGCGTGTGTCGATACCGGCGATGGCGACTACATTGTTGGCTTTGAGGTATTCGGGCAGGGATTGCGTCGCGCGGAAATTGCTCACGGTCATCGACAGGTCGCGGATGATAAGGCCGCTGGCGAACACCTGGCGTGATTCCACATCTTCCGGGTTGCAGCCGACATTGCCGATATGCGGATAGGTCAGTGTGACGATCTGTTTGCAGTAGGACGGGTCGGTCAGGATCTCCTGATAGCCGGTGATGGAGGTGTTGAACACCACCTCGCCGACGCTGCTGCCCTCTGCACCGATAGAAATGCCGCGAAATACCGTCCCATCGGCTAAAACAAGGATGGCTGGCTTCGTTTGCGACACAGGATGCTCCTTCAAGCTGGACATAAAGAAGCGGGAAGAACGTTGCGCTCATCCCGCTTTTGGATTGGCGCGCATTATAGCCGAATAGGGGTGTCTCATCAAACCCAAACGTAGCCCGCACGGCTACTGGAAACGCGAGCTACCGTTATAATCCCGCGCCGCTGCGCTGGCAGCCGCAAAACAACGGAATCGGGGTAACTCAGCATGTTTGAAGTGATCGTACTGGCCATCGCGCTGAGCATGGACGCCTTCGCCGTCTCCATCGGCCTGGGCTCAAAAGGCAACACCAAAGGACTGGGCCTCAAGGCTGGGCTCTATTTCGGCGCATTTCAGGCATTGATGCCCTTCATCGGCTATCTCGGCGGCAAAGGGGTATTGGGCTGGGTCGAAGACTATGCCAACTGGATCGCCTTCGGCCTGCTGGCGCTGATCGGTGGCAAGATGATCTATGAGGGATTGAGCGACGACATCGAAGAGGATATCGAAGCTCTCACCCACAAGACGATGCTGATACTTGCCGTCGCCACCAGCATAGACGCCATGGCCGCCGGTTTCAGCCTGAACCTGCTGGATATCAACGCTTATCTGGCCTGTCTCATCATCGGCGTGACCACCTTCGGTTTCAGCTGGGTCGGTGTGCGCATCGGGGAGAAGAGCGGGACCTGGCTGGAGAGCAAGGCGGAAGTCTTTGGCGGGGTGGTGCTGATATTGATCGGGGTCAAGATGCTGGTGATGTGAGCAACCCAACCCGTTCGTGCTGAGCTTGTCGAAGCATGAACGGATTCAGCGCGCATCCTTCAATTCAAAACCAACACCGTCGGGGGTTGCCCGACAGCAAGCTACTTTCTTTTGCTTCGCCAAAAGAAAGTAGCCAAAGAAAAGGCGACCCTGGTTTGCCGCCCCCTGCGGGGTTTCCCTCGAAAGTCTGCAAACAAGCGGGGCTGCGCAACTCGCCCTAGCGGGGCACACACCCCGTGCCCCGCCGCGGAGCTCGAACAGTGCTCGCCTAACCCTCCGCTTGTTTGCAGACTTTCGAGGCGGCGCACAAGGGAGAGAACAGCAAAACCTTAAACCCAAATGCAGTGAGGCGGGCAAAGCCCGCCTCACCAAAACCAACAACACAATCGTGCGCAAAGCTCACACAAAACCGCCTTGGCCTTTCCTTCCCCTGTGCGCCGCCGAGTAGCGCAGGACAGCCGGGGGATGTCCGACGAATATGTTTGAGCACGTGACCGCGTAGCGGGTCGTGCGAGTTTATGAGGAGGCCCGGCTGTTCGAGCAACGCAGGGAACCCACGAAGTGGGCGGCGCACCGGGGGCGCCTTCTTTTGGTTACTTTTCTTGGCAAGACAAGAAAAGTGACTAGCTGTCGGGCTACCCCCGACGGTTTTCGATGGGAATCGCGGAGTTTATCCTGAGCTTGGCGAAGGGCTCAGCCCATCCGACGATTGATGCAGCTACCTGCCAATTTGGGTAACGCAAAGGTTCTCAAACCTGATTGAATTGCCCACATACACCTCCCCTTGCGAACCACCTTCCAGACTTTGCACATCCCCGTCTGATCCAACCAGAAAAGGAACGCTCTCTTGATAATGAGAGGAGGTAAACAAAAGAAGTGTAAATTGCTTGCCGCTCTCAAAGGTTAGCAGCAGCCTTTCGGATTGCCGATAAGGGGATGTGTGAATAACGGGACGGTAAACCCTTAACGACTCGCTCCATTTTTCAAGCGCAGCTTGCATGATGCTCCTGTCACAATCCAGTTCTGGATTTGCATCTGCCCCCAGCTTTTCAACCTTTACCAGCCTATCCTGACGCAACGTAGTGAGAAATCTGGCGCTCTCATATCCTCTTGTAGTGCAAGACTGGATTGCCAGAAGAAAGGACAGAAAAACAATTAAGCGCATTGCTGTCGCCATAACGACTCCGATGTCGAACTACTTCAGCCCCAACACATCCTGCATATCATACATCCCCGCCTTGTTGGCCTTGAGGAAGCGCGCAGCACGCAGTGCACCGATGGCGAAAGTGGCGCGGCTGCTGGCTTTGTGGGTGATCTCGATGCGTTCGCCGATGCCCGCGTAGAGTACGGTGTGGTCGCCGACGATGTCGCCGCCGCGCACGGTGGCGAAGCCGATGGTGGAGGGATCGCGTTCGCCGGTGACGCCTTCGCGGCCGTACACGGCGCATTTCTCCAAATCGCGTCCCAGCGTGCGGGCGATGACTTCGCCCAGGCCTAGTGCGGTGCCGGAGGGGGCATCCACCTTGTGGCGGTGGTGCGCTTCGATGATCTCGATGTCGTAGCCCTTGTCCAGCACGCGCGAGGCGGTCTCCAGCAGTTTGAACAGCAGGTTCACGCCGACGCTCATGTTGGGCGCGAAGACGATGCCGATATCCTGTGCACCTGCGCCGAGTTGTGCTTTCTCCTGTGCATTCATTCCGGTGGTGCCGACCACCATGTTCACGCCCAGTTTGCGGCAGACTTCGAGGTGACGCAGCGTGCCTTCGGGGCGGGTGAAGTCGATGAGTACGTCGGCGCCCTTGAGCGCGGTCTCCATGTCGGCGGTGATCTTGACGCCATCGGCGACCACGTTGCACAGCAGCGGGCTGCCGGCGTGTTCCAGCGCGGCATGCAGCACAAGGTCGTCGGCCTGCGCTACGCAGTCCAGCAGCACCTTGCCCATGCGTCCGCCGCTACCGGCGATGGCGACTTTAACCTTTGCCATTGCTCTTCTCCTGAGTGTCCGGGCCGGCGGGCTTCAGCGGTGTGGCGTCGTCGATGCGGGACAGCTTGTCGTTCTTGAAATACAGGGTCAGACGCTGGTTCTCCACGATCTTGCCCTGCTGTTCCAGGCTGTAGACGTAATCCCAGCGGTTGGCATGGTAGGGGTCGCTGATGAGCGGCGCGCCGAGCGCGGCCTTGACCTGCGATTGCGTCATGCCGACCTTGATCTTGGCGCGCATGTCCTGGGTGATGAGGTTGCCCTGCCTGATCTCGACCTTGTAGGGCGTGAAGGTGGGCGTTCTGGCGTTGCAGGCGACGAGCAATACGGAAACAAAGAGGATCAGGATACGCATTTGGATTAGGTTCTCACAAAACAGGCGGCATGATACCTCATGCCGGGGTGCCCAGCAGTTCGGCGGCGTGTTTGAGCGTGGTTTCGGTGATCTTGACGCCGCCCAGCATGCGCGCGATCTCTTCGATGCGCTCATCCTTGTTCAGGACGCGGATATTGCTCAGGGTCTTGCCCGCGTGGGCGGCCTTGCTCACCTGCCATTGCGCATCGGCCTGCGCGGCGACCTGCGGCAGGTGGGTGACGCACATGACCTGATGGCGCTTGCCCAGTTGCTTGAGCAGGCTGCCGACGATCTCGGCCACGCGCCCGCCGATGCCGCTATCCACTTCGTCAAAGATCAGCGTCGGCACGGTGGCGGCGCGGCTGGCTGCGACCTGGATGGCCAGGCTGATGCGCGACAGTTCGCCGCCGGAGGCGACCTTGGCCAGGTTGCGCAACGGCGTGCCCTGGTTGGCAGCGACCTGGAACTCCACCATCTCCAGACCGTGCGCATTACCTTCGTTCAAGTGCAGCAAGGCGACGGAGAACTTGCCGCCCTGCATCGCCAGCATCTGCATGGCGGCAGTGATCTCTTCGGACAGGGTCTGCGCGGCGGTGATGCGCGCCTCGCTCAGTTTCATCGCGGCAGCCAGATAGACGCCGCGCGCGGCCTCGTCCTGTCTGGCCAGTTCGTCCAGGTCGGCGTTGCCGCCGAGTTCGTCCAGCCGCGCAACGATTCCTGCCAGCGTTTCCGGCAACTGCTCCGGCGTGACGCGGTATTTGCGCGCCGCCGCCATCACGTCTGCGATGCGCTGTTCCTGCTGCTGCAACTGCTGCGGATCGGTATCCAGTCTTTCCTGATAGTGCCGCAGTGCGTACACCGCTTCCTGCAGTTCGTTCTGCGCGCTCTCCAGCATGGTCAGCGTGTCCTGCAGCCCAGCGTCGAATTCCAGCCCGGCGCGCAAGCGCGTCACCAGCGCGTTGAGTTGCGCCAGGCAGGCTGTGTCCGCCTCGCTCAGCACGTCCACGCCGAACTGTGCTGTCTCCAGCAGGCTAGCAGCATGGCCGAGACGGGAATGGTCGGCCTGCAAGGCGACCCAGTCGTTCACGGTGAAGTTCAACGTCTCCAGCTCACGGCGCTGGAACGACAGCAGTTCGCGCTCGGCGGCCACCGCTTCGGCGTTCTGCTCCAGTTGCTGGCGGCGGCGATGCAGCGTCTGCCAGGCCTTGAAAGTGTTTGCGACCTCTTCCGCCTGCTTGCCCAGACCGGCATGACTGTCGAGCAGGTCGCGTTGCGAGTCGGCTCGCAACAGCGACTGGTGCGCGTGCTGGCCGTGGATATCGAGCAGCATCTCGCCCGCTTCGCGCATCTGTTGCAGCGTGGCGCTGCGACCGTTGATGAAGCCGCGCGAGCGCCCCGCTGCGTCCAGCGTACGGCGCAGCAGGCAGATGCCTTCGTCACCTTCCAGTTCCTGTTCACGCAGCCAGTTTTGCAATGGCGGCATGGCGGAGATGTCGAACTCGGCGCCGATCTCGGCCTTCTCGCAACCGGCGCGCACCATGCCCGCGTCGCCGCGTTCGCCGAGCGCCAGCGACAGCGCATCAATGAGGATGGATTTGCCCGCACCGGTCTCGCCGGTGAGCGCAGTGAAGCCGGAAGAGAAATCGAGTTCGAGACTGTCAACGATGACGAAGTCGCGGATGGTAAGGTTTCTTAACATTTAGAGCGGTTGGTTCCAGAGCAGTTTTTCGCGCAGGGTATGGTAGTAGCTATGACCCCTCGGATGCAGCAGGCACACCGGTTCGATATATCGCGAGACCGAGACCTTGTCGTCGCGCAGCAGATCGAAGTGGGTGTGGCCGTCAAAACGCACGCGCGCCTCATCGGCACGGTGCATGAGAATCTCCAGTTGCGCATCGCCCTTCACCACGATGGGGCGGTTGCTCAGGTTGTGCGGGGCGACCGGCACCAGCACGATGGCTTCGAGCGCCGGGTGCAGGATGGGACCGCCCGCCGACAAGGAGTATGCCGTGGAGCCGGTCGGCGTGGAAACGATCAGCCCGTCGGCGCGCTGGTTGGACAGGTATTCGCCATCGATGAGGACTTCGCACTCGATCATGCTGCTGTTGTTGCCGCGATGGATGACCACATCGTTGAATGCCAGCGAATCGAAGATCTGTTTGCCGTCGCGCGAGATGGCCGCGCTCAGCAGCATGCGATTTTCGGTAATGTAATCCCCGCGCAGCATGTTGGAGATGGTGCGCTGCATGGTCTCGATGGAGATGTCGGTGAGGAAGCCCAGTCGCCCCTGGTTGACGCCAATCAGAGGAATCTTGAACGGCGCCAGCGTGCGCGCGACATTCAGCAACGTACCGTCGCCGCCCAGCACGATAGCCAGGTCGACTTTGCCGCCCATCTCGGCCAGGGCGATCTCGCTGTAAGTATGGTGCTTGAGATGGGAACCGGTGAGATTGTCCACCACCACGGTCAAGCCCATGCCCGCCAGAAAATCGGCCAGTTTGAGCAAAGGCTCGGCGATCTCCAGCGACTTGTACTTGCCGATCAGGGCAATGGTTTTAAAGGTCGAGTCCATAGTGCGCGATTAAACCATATCGGCCGTATAGCCGCCACGCGCATTCAAGTCGACCGTTCATGGCTCCAGATGGGTTGGTGATAGAATCCCCGGTCATGTTGAACGACCGCGCACAGATACTCCTGAAGACCCTGGTGGAACGCTATATCAGCGACGGCCAGCCGGTGGGTTCGCGTGCGCTGCAGCAATTCTCCGGCCTGGAAGTCAGCCCGGCCACCATCCGCAACACGATGGCCGACCTGGAAGCCATGGGTCTGGTCTCCAGCCCGCACACTTCCGCCGGGCGCGTCCCCACCGCGCTGGGTTACCGGCTGTTCATCGATACCCTGATGGTGGTGCAGCCACTGTCCGAAGCGCGCGTACAGCGGCTGGAAAGCCAACTGCAGCCGGACAACCCCAGCCGACTGTTGACACAGGCCTCCAATGTCCTTTCCGAACTGACCCATTTCGCCGGGGTGGTCGCCACGCCCAAACGCGCCAGCATCACCGTGCGCCAGATCGAGTTCCTGCGCCTGTCCGAGAAGCGCGTGCTGCTCATCATCGTGATGCCGGACGGCGAAGTGGAGAACCGCGTGCTGGTGACGCACAAGGACTACAGTCAGCCGCAGCTCACCGAGGCGGGCAACTTCCTCAGCCAGCATTACGCCAACCTCGCCTTCGGCGACATCCACCAGCGCGTGCAGAACGAACTGCGCCAGCTGCAGCACGACATGACCGCGCTGATGAGCGCGGCGATGGCCGCCAGCGACGAGGCCATCGCGCGCAAGAGCGAGGACTATGTCATCAGCGGCGAACGCAACCTGCTGCATAGCAACGACCTCGCCGCCAACATGAACCAGTTGCGCAACCTGTTCAACGTGTTCGAGCAGAAGACCGAACTGCTGCAACTGCTGGACGCGGGCCGCCACGCGCAGGGCGTGCATATCTTCGTCGGCAACGAATCGGGTTTGGCCGGATTGGACGAGTGCAGCGTGGTCAGCGCCCCCTACACCGCCGACGGCCAGATCGTCGGCACACTCGCCGTGGTCGGGCCGAAACGCATGGACTATGAGCGCGTGGTGCCCATCGTGGACATCACCGCAAAACTGCTGAGCAACGCGCTCTCACAACACTGAACCGACGATGAGCTACCAGACCGAACCCGCCCACACCCACGGCACCCCCGAAAAGACCGGCATCCTGCTGGTCAACCTCGGCACGCCGGATGCGCCCACGCCGCAGGCGGTGCGCCGCTACCTCAAGGAGTTCCTCGGTGATCCGCGCGTGGTGGAGATACCGCGCGCAGTCTGGTGGCTGATCCTCAATGGCATCATCCTCAACACGCGCCCGAAGAAGTCGGCCGCGAAATACGCCGCGGTGTGGATGCAGGAAGGTTCGCCGCTGCGTGTGCACACCGAACGGCAGGCCAACCTGCTGCAGGGTTATCTGGGCGAACGCACGAAAGCGCCGTTCGTGGTCGACTACGCCATGCGCTACGGCAATCCGTCGATAGCGGACGTACTGCGCAAACTGAAAGAACAGAACTGCCAGCGCATCCTGGTCGTGCCGCTGTATCCGCAATATGCGGCCAGCACCACCGCCACGGTGAACGACATCGTGTTCGCTGAATTGCAGCAGCTGCGCAACATGCCCGCCCTGCGCAACATCAAGCATTTCCATGACCATCCCGGCTACATCAAGGCGCTGGCGTGCAACATCAACGACTACTGGATGAAGAACGGCCGCCCAGAAAAACTGCTGATGAGTTTCCACGGTCTGCCGCAATACACGCTGAAAAAAGGCGACCCTTACCATTGCGAGTGCCTCAAGACCGGACGCCTGCTGGCGGAGGAACTGGGACTGCAACCGGAGCAATACGCCATCAGTTTCCAGTCGCGCTTCGGCAAGGCGGCCTGGCTGCAGCCCTACACCACCGCGACGCTCAAGCAGTGGGGCAAGCAGAAGATAAGGCGCGCGGATGTGGTCTGCCCCGGTTTCGTCGCCGATTGTCTGGAGACGCTGGAAGAGATCGCCATGGAAGGCAAAGAGGATTTCCTGCATGCGGGCGGCGGCGAATATCACTACATCCCCTGCCTCAACGAACGCAACGACTGGATGCTCGCGCTGACCGATCTGGTGATGGACAACCTGCAGGGCTGGCTGCAGACAGCGGATGCCGCCGGGTTGGAGCAAGGGCGTTTGCGCGCCCTGGCTGCCGGCGCGAAGAGATGACCTTCCTTACCCACTGACGCCGGAGCAAGCCACATGTTTCTGGGACATTTCGGTATCGCCTTCGGCGCCAAAGCCGCCGCTCCCAAAGTATCGCTCGGTACGCTGATGCTGGCCGCGCAGTTCATCGACCTGATCTGGCCGACGCTGGTGTTGCTGGGTATCGAGCGGGTCAACATCATCGGCGACAGCTCGCGTTATCCGCCGCTCGATTTCGTCTACTACCCCTATTCGCACAGCCTGCTCATGGTGGTTGCCTGGGCCGTGCTGGTCGGCGCGGCCTATTACGCCGTGCGCAACAGCCGCACCGGCGCGGTGGTATTGGGCCTGGCCGTCGTCAGCCACTGGCTGCTGGATCTGGTGGTGCATTACCCGGATCTGCCGCTCTATCCCGGCGACAATCTGCTGCTGGGATTCAATCTCTGGTCATCGTTCACGCTCTCGCTGCTGCTGGAATTGGCGATCTTCGCCGTCGGGGTGTGGCTGTATCTGCGCTATACGCGGGCGAATGACGCGATCGGGCGCTGGGCACCGTGGTCGCTGATCGTCATGCTGCTCATCATCCAGATCGGCAACGCCTTCGGCGCACCGCCGCCCAGCGTCGCCGCCATCGGCTGGGTGGGACAGGCACAGTGGCTGCTGGTCGTCTGGGGCTACTGGGTCGACCGCCACCGCCATCCGGCAAGCCAATAAGCCGTTTCAGGAATAGAACTTGTAGTTGTTGCGACCACTTTCCTTGGCGCGGTACATCGCGTCGTCCGCATGCTTGATCAGCGTCTCGTCGTCTGCCGCATCGTCCGGGCAGATGCTGATGCCGATACTGAAAGTGATGACCAGTTCATGCTGGCCGAGCTGGTGCGGCGCGGACATCGCGGCAATGATCTTGCGCGCGACCTTGTCGGCATCTTCCGCCCCGCCCACTTCCGCCAGCAGGATCATGAACTCGTCGCCGCCCTGGCGGCAAAGGGTATCGGATTCGCGCACGCAGGATTTCAGCCGCTTGGCGACGGATTGCAGCAGCATGTCGCCGACCAGATGACCGAGCGTGTCGTTGACGGTTTTGAACTTGTCCAGATCTAGGAACAGCAGCGCGCTCTTCTTGTTGTGGCGTGCCCCGTTCAGCAGGGCGAGCTTCAGCCGGTCCGCGAACAAGGCGCGGTTCGGCAAAAGTGTCAGCGAATCGTAATGCGCCAGGCGCTCGATGTGCGCCTCGGCTGCCTTGCGCTTGGTGATGTCGGAGAACAGCGCGATGTAGTTGATGATCTCGTTGTGGGCATTCTTGACCGTGCCGATGGACAGCCATTCCGGATAGATCTCGCCGTTCTTGCGCCGGTTCCAAATCTCGCCCTGCCACATGCCGGTCTCGCTGATGGAGCGCCACATCGCCTTGTAGAACTTCTCGTCCTGGCGCCCGGAACGCAGGATGTTCGGACTCATGCCGATGACTTCCTCCTCGACATACTGCGTGATCGCATAGAAAGCGGGATTCACCGCGATGATCTTCTGCTGCGCATCGGTGATGACGATGGCCTCGCCGCTGTTGTCAAACATCTTGACGAACAGTTGCAATCGCTCGTTGGCGTGCTCCAGCTTCTCGACCAGCAGGTTGAAGTTGGTCGCCATCTCGCCGACATCCGGGTTGTTCGGGTCGACATCGGCGCGTTTGGACAGGTTCATGTCGTGTTGTATCTCGGCCATCGCGCTCTGCAGATTGCGGATGGGGCGGGTGATGTTGCGCACGACGACCGTACGCACGAACAACGTGATGATGACCAGCAACACCAACTGGACCACGATGAAACCGATCCACAGCCAGTCTTCGATCTCGGCCAGCTGCGCATATTCTTCGGACAGGTCGATGGTCACACTGGCGGCACCGTTCACACTGCCGGATGCGGTGATGTGGCACAGCAGGCAGTTGGTGCCGCGAAAGTTCTCCTTGGCGATGAAGGGCACCACCACGCGCAGCGCGGGCCTCCCGTTCGGCGCGGCGATCTCACGGAACAGCGTCTTGCCGGTGGCGAGCACCTCGCGGTCCATATCGTCCAGCGGCGCCTCTTCCGGCAGGCCGGGGCCGAACTGCTCGACCACTGCGCGGCCGCGCACGATGCGCAACTCGACGATGCCGTGCGATTGCGACATCTTGCTCAGCAGCAGCTTGCGGTTCTCGGGGTCGGATATCTGGCCGGTGAGCATCAGCATGTTCATGCCGTTGATCAGTCCGTTGGCGGTCTCTTCTGCGCGCATTTCGGCTGCGCGGTCGATCTGTTCGTCGAAACGGGTCAGCATCCATCCCATCAGGAACAGAAACAAGACGAGCAACGTACCCTGGATCAGGATATGCAGTTTTTCCTGCACGCCGATGGAGTGCCAACGGCTCATGAAGACGTTCATCGCTCCTCCCTGCCAGTTCCGGCTTCGCATGCCGGACCTTTTTTTATAGTTTGATGAAGTGCTCGCGGTAATGCTTCATCTCGGCGATGGATTCGTAGATGTCCGCCAGCGCCTCGTGTTTGCCGTGCTTCTTGATGCCGTTCGCCACTTCCGGTTTCCAGCGCTTGGCCAGTTCCTTGAGCGTGCTGACGTCGAGGTTGCGGTAGTGGAAATAGTCTTCCAGCTTGGGCATCCAGCGCGCCAGGAAGCGTCGGTCCTGGCAGATGGAGTTGCCGCACATCGGCGAGGTGCGGATCGGCACATATTCCTTGAGGAATTCCAGCATCTGCGCTTCGACCATCGCATCGTCCAGCGTCGAGGCCTTGACCTTGTCGATGAGACCGGACTTGCCGTGGGTGGATTTGTTCCAGTTGTCCATGCCGTCGAGCACGCTGTCGGGCTGGTGTACCACCAGCACGGGCGCCTCAGCCACGGTGTTGAGGTCGCCGTCGGTGACCACCAGAGCGACTTCGATGATGCGGTCGGTGTCGGGTAAAAGCCCCGTCATCTCCATGTCTATCCAGACTAGGTTGTTTTGGTTTTGTGCCATAATCCATCGCAGTTCTTATTGGTAGTGTGGCGCATTGTCGCACAGCCGGCTCCCCTATCCAACGACTATGACCAGCATCCAATTCACCGCACTATTCGTCTCTGCCCTGCTCACCAACACCATCGTCAAACTCTGGCTGGCCTACCGCCAGCTCGACCATGTCGCATCCCGTCGCGCCGAAGTACCCGCTGCCTTCCGCGAAAAGGTCGACTTGGCCGCGCACCAGAAGGCAGCCGATTACACCCGCGCGCTGGTTCAGTTCGGCATGGTGTCGGTGCTGTTCGACACCGTCCTGCTGCTGGTCTTCACCGTGGGCGGCGGTATCCAGTGGCTCAGCGACTGGACCGGACTGCTCTCCGACAACGTCCTGCTGCAGGGTGCCGCCGTGATCGTATCGGTATTGATACTGCAATCGCTGCTGGAAATGCCGTTCGACCTCTACCGCACCTTCAACCTCGAGGCTCGCTTCGGCTTCAACAAGATGACGCTCCGGCTTTACCTGATCGACGGCCTGAAAGGCCTGCTGCTCGGCATCGCGTTCGGCCTGCCGCTGCTGTTCGGCGTGCTGTGGCTGATGGAGAAGATGGGCGAACTGTGGTGGCTGTATGTGTGGAGCGTATGGGTGGCCTTCAACCTGCTGATGCTGTTCATCTACCCCACTTTCATCGCGCCGCTGTTCAACAAGTTCGAACCGATGCAGGACGAAACGCAGAAGACGCGTATCGAGGCGTTGCTGGCCAAATGCGGTTTTGCCGCCAGCGGCCTGTTCGTGATGGACGGCAGCAAGCGCAGCACCCACGGCAACGCCTACTTCACCGGCTTCGGCAAGACCAAGCGCATCGTGTTCTACGACACCCTGCTGCAACGCCTCACCCCGGACGAGGTCGATGCCGTGCTGGCGCACGAGTTGGGACACTTCAAGCACCATCATGTACTCAAGCGCATCGCGCTGACCTTCATCGTCAGCCTCGGCTTCCTCTGGCTGCTGGCGCAACTGCTGCATGCCGACTGGTTCTATCAGGGACTGGGCGTGACTTCGCAAAGCACCGCACTCGCGCTGCTGCTGTTCTTCATGGCGCTGCCGGTATTCACCTTCCTGTTGCATCCGCTCGCTTCGGCTTATTCGCGCAAGCACGAGTTCGAGGCCGATGCCTATGCCGCGACGCACACCGACGCGAAAGACCTTTCCAGCGCACTGGTCAAACTGTATCAGGACAACGCCAAGACACTGACCCCCGATCCGGTGTACGCTACCTTCTACGAGTCGCACCCGCCCGCGCCGATACGCATCGCGCATCTACAAACACAAGGAGAAACCAAATGAAGAAATATCTCTTTCTGATCCTGCTCGCCGCCAGCACCGCCCACGCCGAACCGTTCGCCAAAGGCGATGCCGAGAACGGCAAGAAACTGATCGTCAAATACGATTGCAACAGCTGTCACAAAGGCAAGATGGGCGGCGACGGCAGCGCCATCTACACCCGCGCCAACCGCGTCGTGACCAGCGCCGGCATCCTTATCGACCGCATGGAACAATGCTCCGGCGCGATCGGCAAACAGCTCACCGAACAGGAGAAGCTGGATCTCGCCGCACACCTGAACAAGACCTATTACCACTTCAAGTGAGACGATGATGACTTTTGTCTGCGACCTGAGCAACAAAAACTGCAAACCCTGCGAGGGTGGCGTGCCACCGCTGAGCGAAAGTGAAGCGCGTACGCTGCTCACGGAGCTGGACTCATGGGAGATGAACAACAACGCCATCAGCAAGACCTTCGAGTTCAAGGACTACTACCAGGTACTGGCCTTCGTCAACGCGGTGGCCTGGATGACGCACCGCGAAGACCACCACCCCGACATGGCGGTGAGCTATAACAAATGCCGCGTGGAATATTCCACCCATGCCATCGGCGGTTTGTCCGAGAACGATTTCATCTGCGCCGCGAAAGTGGATGCCCTGTTCAAGCTTTGAGCGAAAAACTGCAAGGCCAAGTCATCGCCGCCTACGGCCGCCACTATCTGGCGGAACTGCCGGGCGGCGAGATCCTCGAGTGCGTGCCGCGCGGCAAGAAGAGCGATGTCGCCTGCGGTGACGTGGTCGTCATAGAACGCACCAGCGCCGATCAGGCCGTCATCGACAGCATCGCCCCGCGCTCCACGCTGTTGTACCGCTCCGATGCCTACAAGCAGAAGATCATCGCGGCCAACGTCTCCCAGATCATCGTCGTGGTCGCCACCGAACCCTCCTTCAATGACGAACTGCTGGCACGCTGCCTGATTGCCGCGCACGACCAAAAGCTGGACACCCTCATCGTATTGAACAAATGCGACCTGCCGCAGATCGCGGCGGCACGCGCGCAACTCGAACCTTATGGAAAGATCGGCTACCGCGTGCTGGAACTCTCCGCCAAACAGGACGTGGCGCCGCTGCTGCCTTATCTGCAAGGCCATACCAGCGTGCTCGTCGGACAATCCGGCATGGGCAAATCCACCCTCATCAACGCCCTTATCCCCGACGCGCTGGCCGCCACGCGCGAGATATCGACCGTGCTCGACTCCGGCAAACACACCACCACCCACGCGCGCCTGTACCACCTGAACGCCGACAGCGACCTCATCGACTGCCCCGGCGTACAGCTGTTCGGCTTACACCATCTGGATTTTGCCGCGATAGAAAGAAGCTTCCCCGAGTTCCTGCCCCACCTCGGCAATTGCCGCTTCGCCAACTGCAGCCACTCGCACGAGCCCGACTGCGCGATACGCAAGGCGACTGCGGAGGGGAAGATCGACGAGCGGAGGTTGAGGTTGTTTCAGCAGATCGCGGGACACTAGCCCAGCAGATTCGCCACTGTCAGCGCCAGCAGCACGATCAACTGGAACACCATCGCCCGCCACACCAATCCGATCGCACTTTGCATGTAATCGGCATCGGCTTCATCGTCCATGCCGATCTCGGGGCGGAACACGGGTTGGCTGTCCTGGATGATGGTCTGGCCCAGTTTGATGCCGAGCGCACCTGCGCCGCTGGCGAGCAGGATGCCCGCTTCGGGGTCGGGCCAGTTGGCTGCCTGATTGCGCCAGCAGTAGGCGGTGTCTTCAAAATTGCCGACGATGGCAAAAGTGGCGGCAGTGAGGCGTAGGGGCAACCATTCAATGAAGTGATAGGCTTGCCGCGCGAACGCGCCGAACTTGCCGAACTCCGCCTCATCCTGCATCCCCCAGCGGTTGTAGAGGGATAATGCCAGACGATAGACGACGGCACCGATGGGACCCAGACCCAGCATCATGAAAATGACGAACCAGAACACCACGCCGAACACATTGCGGTGAGAACAGATCAGGGCCTGCTCGATAGTGACGCGCGCCACTTCTTCGTGGCTCAGTTCGCGGCATGATTTTCCCAGCCAGCCGCCCAGCAGCTCGCGCGCTTCGTCCAGCTTGTTATTGCGCAGAGCCAGATGGATATCAGTGTAGTAATGGCTGAACTGGCGGAAACCCATGGTGAGGTAGAGCACCAGCACGCTGAAGGCCCAGGCGAAGATGGGATGCGCATCCAACAGCAGGTAGTAAAGGGATACGACCAGCACCAGCGGCAGCAAAATCGCCAAAATCCAGGCAATGAGGCCTTGCTTCTGCTGGCCCGCATTGAAGTTGCGCTGGAAAAAATCCACATAGCCTGACAGCCATGTCATAAGGTACTTGCGCGAAGACAGCGGGTGGACTTGTTCCAGCAGCAGTGCAGTGATCAGGGAAAGCAGGCTCATGGCTAGCGGGTATCAGACTCGGATGGCGAGAAGATACCACAGGCACAGCCCTACACTCCAATGGAAGCCTCGAAAACCGTAGCAAGCGATTCGAGTGCAAGGCGCACGGAGCACAGAAACCGGAATGTACATGTGAGTACATGAGGATTTCGAGCACCGCGCAACGCCGCAATCGAATCGCGCAGTAGGTTTGCGTGGCTTCCTAGGCGATCATGCCCGCCGCCACGGTGTTGTTGCTCGCCTCGTCGATGACGATGAAACTGCCCGTTGCACGGTCGATCTCGTAGCTGTCGAACACCAGCGACTGCTGGGTCTTGATCGCCACGCGCGCGATGTCGTTCATGTGCAGTTTCTCGGCCGCGTGCTGCTCCAGCGTATTCACATCCACTCGGTAGTCGAGGCGCGAGAACAACGCTTTCGCTGTGCGCGTGGTGTGCTTGACCAGATACTTGCGGTTCTTGTCCAGGGGCGCTTCGGACAGCCAGCACAGAGTCGCGTCGAACTCCTTTTCCACCTTGGGGGGGAGATGGTCTGTTTTGACAATCATGTCGCCGCGCGAGATGTCGATCTCATCTTCCAGCGTAAGCGTGACCGACTGCGGTGCGAAGGCAGTCTGCAGTTTGCCGTTGTAGGTATCTATCTCCTTGACCCTGGTGGTCCAACCCGAAGGCAGGACGGTGATCTCGTCGCCGACCGTCACTTCGCCCGCCTCGATGCGCCCCATGAAACCCCTGTAGTCATGGTGTTCGTCGGTCTGCGGACGGCAGACCCACTGCACCGGAAAACGGAAGTCGCTGGTATTCACGTCGTGGTCGATCTCAACCTTTTCCAGCAGTTCCAGCAGTGCCGGGCCTTTGTACCAGTCGAGCTTGTCGCCCCTGTCCACCACCATGTCGCCATTCAGCGCGGAAAGCGGGATGCAATGCACATCGTGCAAGCCAAGCTGCGCGGCGAACACCTTGTACTCGGCAACGATCTCGTCGAAGCGTGCTTGAGAGTAATCGACCATATCCATCTTGTTCACTGCCAGCACCACATGCGGCACGCCGACCAGGCTGGCCAGAAAGCTGTGACGGCGCGTCTGTGTCAGCACGCCCTTGCGCGCATCGACCAGAATGACCACCAGATTGGCGGTACTCGCCGCCGTCACCATGTTGCGCGTGTACTGCTCATGTCCCGGCGTGTCGCCGATGATGAACTTGCGCTTCGGCGTGGCGAAGTAGCGGTAGGCCACGTCAATGGTGATGCCCTGCTCGCGCTCGGCTTGCAAGCCGTCGGTGAGCAGCGACAGGTCGACCGCTGCCATGCCGCGTTTCTCGCTGGTCTTGGAGATGGCCGAGAACTGATCCTCGAAGATAGATTTCGAGTCGTGCAGCAGGCGGCCGATGAGTGTGCTCTTGCCGTCGTCGACTGATCCGGCGGTGATGAAGCGTAATAATTGTGTGTTGGTGTTCATAAATATCGATTTCCCCAAGTTCAATAACCGGCTCCGTTCGTGCTGAGCCTGTCGAAGCATGAACATTCACCCTTCGACAGGCTCAGGGCGAACGGCATTTTAGTTTAATCAGAAGTACCCTTCCTTTTTGCGCAACTCCATCGACGCATCCGAAGTCTGGTCGTCCATGCGCGTCGCGCCGCGCTCGGTGATGCGCGAGGTCGCGGTCTCCTCGATGATCTCGTCCACCGTGCGCGCGGTGGATTCCACCGGCGCGGTACAAGTCATGTCGCCCACGGTGCGGAAACGCACGGTGGCGATCTCCTCCTTTTCGCCCGGCTTCGGCTGCACCAGATGCGACACCGGGATGACATTGCCGCCGCGACGGATGACTTCGCGTTCATGCGCAAAATAGATGTTCGGGATATGCAGCTTCTCGCGGCCTATGTATTCCCAGATATCCATCTCGGTCCAGTTGCTGATCGGGAACACGCGGATGTTCTCGCCGGCATGCACGCGGGTGTTGTAGGTATCCCACAACTCGGGGCGCTGGTTCTTCGGGTCCCATTGGCCGAACTCGTCGCGGAAGGAAAAGATGCGTTCCTTTGCGCGCGCCTTCTCCTCGTCACGCCGTGCACCGCCCAGGCAGGCATCGAAGCCGAACTCGGCGATGGTCTCCAGCAGGGTCACCGATTGGAACGGGTTGCGCGGTTTGCTTTCGTCCTTGATGACGATGCTGCCGCGCTTGATCGAGTCTTCCAGCGAACGCACGATGAGCCGCTCACCCAGGTCGGCCGCCAGCTTGTCGCGGCATTCGATCACCTCGGGAAAGTTGTGCTCGGTGTCGATGTGTACCAGCGGGAAGGGGAACTTCGCCGGACGGAACGCCTTCTCCGCCAGGCGCAGCATCACGATGGAATCCTTGCCGCCCGAGAACAACAGCGCGGGGTTTTTGCACTCCGCCGCCACCTCGCGCATGATGTGGATGGATTCGCTCTCCAGTGCGTCCAAGTGGGTGAAAGTGTGTTTGCGCAGATTGTCCTCGACCAGTTTCATGATATTCATCGCTCCGTTTTTTATGCCGTTTCTTTCTGTTTCCCGGTTGCCCGCGACGCGATCTCGATGATGCGTTCGCGGCTCGCCTTGAGCGAGGTGTTGCTCGCGTGCAGGCCGCACTCCTTGGTATCCGGAGATTCCCACCACCAGCGACCGGCGCGGATATCCTCGCCCGGCGAGATGGAACGGGTGCAAGGCGCGCAACCCAGGCTGGGGTAGAACTGGTCATGCAGCTTGTTGTAGGGCACGTCGTACTTGCGGATGTACGCCCACACGTCGTTGTTCGACCAGTCCAGCAGCGGGTTGAACTTCTGCAGGCCGTTGTCGTTGTCGAAGGCGGAGACTTCCAGCGTGCCGCGCGTCACCGCCTGATCGCGCCTCATGCCGGTGATCCATGCGCCCTTGCCTTTCAGGGCACGGCGTAGCGGTTCCACCTTGCGCACGAAGCAGCAGGCCTTGCGGTTCTCCACGCTGTCGTAGAAACCGTTGATGCCGTTCTTGGTGACGTACTCCTCGGTCAGCTTGCTGTCGGGGAAGTAGACATGCAGCGGCAGCGTGTATTGCTGGCTCACTTCCTGGATCAGGTCGTAGGTCTCTTTCGGCAGACGGCCGGTATCCAGACTGAACATCTGGATGTCCGGCTGGTGTTTGGCGATCAGGTCGGTCAGCACCATGTCTTCCGCACCCAGGCTGTTGGCGAACACCACGGGGGAATATTCGCGCGATGCTTTTTCCAATACCGCGATGGTGGCGGCGATCTTCTGGTTCAGTTCTGTACTCATTTTGGCAAAGCCTCCTTAAGGTCAAGTTGTCCGTCTTTTTCGGTGGCGAACTCCGCCACCTTCACTGTCCATGCATCCACTTTCTTGCTGGCTGCCGCAATCGCATCCACATCGACTTCCTCGGCTGCTGCTGCCTCTAGTGCGGCCAAAGCAAACTCGGCAGCGATCTCTTCAGGCGCCAGCAAGTTGAGCTGCTGGGCCAGCTTGCCCAGCTCATCCTGGCGCGCTCCGCCCAGCAACTGCGCCACGCCGGAACCGAGCAGACGCAAGATCGATTCGTTGCACTGCGCCGCTTCGACATACTTGCGTTGGAACACCAGCGCGTTGCGGTATTCGCGCTCGTGCGCCGCCTCGAAGAAGTTCGCGCCGATCAGCACCTGCGAAGCTCCCGCGCACTCGCCGCCGCCCAGGTTCACCACGCGGAAGTCGGTCTTGTCGCCGAAGTCAAGCATCACCGACTGCAACTCGTTCGCCGACACTTCCGCCAGATCGGCCAGCAGTGCCTTGAAGAAATCCGGCTCCTGCTTGCGTGCCCAGACGAAGAAGCTCTCATCGCCACTCGCCAGATGCGCCTGTTGCACGCGACTGATGGCTTCCCTGATCCGTGCCGCAGGCAACGTCGGCCCTTTCAGCGCCAGCGCACCGCCTGCCGTGCCTTTACCGGCAAAGTACATCTGGTAATGCGGCACCAGCTTGCCGTGCAGGCGTTTGGCTTCGCCGTAGATACCGATGTCGCCGGTCTCCGGTTGCGCGCAGCCGTTGTGGCAGCCCGACACGCGGATGTTCAGATCGGCTCGACCTCCGGACAACAGCGGCCCCAGCACCGTGCTCGACGTCAGTCCCAGGCGGCAGGTGGAAGAACCGGGGCAAGCCACCACACTGTCGCCCGCCACCGGTTCATGCAGGCCGTGCGCCGCGATGCCTGCACGCAATGCCGCCACTTTCGCCTGCGGCACATTGAGCACCGCGAGGTTCTGGTCCTGCGTGGTATGCACCTCGTCCAGCCCCAATTCCTGCAGCACGTTCGCCAGCCCGCGCAGTTGCACTGCCTTCACATCGCCGATGGACAGCGCGATGGGGAACACGAACAGGCCGCTTTGCTTCTGTGCGAACAGTTTGCGTGGCGCGCCCTGCCCCGGCGCCTCATTGCCGGTCGGTGCGTGCCACTCGCCCTGCGGGTAAGGCTTGTTGGCCAATGCCTGCTTGGTGCGCCCGAATTCCTCGCGGTACTTCTCCACAAAGCCTTCCGCGCCGAAACGCTCAACCAAAAATTTGATGCGCGACTTGGCCCGCTTGGTCCGGTCCGAGTACTTGTTATGCAGCGTCACCAATGCCTCCATCGCGAACAGCAACTCGCTTTCGGCGATCCACTCCTCCACCACGATGGCTTCGCGCGGCTTGTGCCCCAGGCCGCCGCCCGCCCTGATCTTGAAACCGGGCTGGCCGTCCTTGACCGTCGCGATCACGCCGAGATCGTGCAGCAGCGACTGCGCGCAATCCGCCTCGCAGCCGGAGAACGAGATCTTGAACTTGCGCGGCAACTGCTGGTTGAGCGGGTTGCGCAGGAAGTGCGCGGTGGCACCGTCCACATGCCTGCCCACATCCACATATTCTTTCGGGCACACGCCCGCCAGCGGGCAAGCGGTCATGTTGCGCACGGCGTTGCCGCAAGCTTCGCGCGAGGTCAGGCCGACCTTGGCCAAGCGGCGCATCGCAGACGGCATGTGCTCCAGCGGGATGTAGTGCACCTGCACGTCCTGGCGCGTGGTCAGGTGCGCGGTCTTGTGCTGCGAGAAGTCCTCGGCCAGATCGGCGATCACCTCCAGTTGCACCGCCGTCAGACGGCCGCCGGGCACCTTGATGCGCAGCATGTTCACGCCTGGCTGGCGCTGTCCGTATGCGCCCTGCTGCAGGCGGATCGCGGTGAAGCGGTCCGGGTCGATCTCGCCCGCGTTGAAGCTGGCGATCGCCTGCTCGAAGCGGTCTATCTCTTCCAAGTCGGACAGGTTGCGGGTGTTCAGGCTCATTTCAGTTTCCTTCGTTTCAGATCAGGATCAATGCAAAACCAGTCGCGCGCCGATGATCAGCAGCATCACAGCCAGTATCGGACGCAATACTTTTTCCGGGACTTTTGCGCTCAGGTGGCTTCCGAGATAGATGCCCGGCAGGGAACCCAGCAACAGACTGCCCAGCAGCAACAGATCGACCGTGCCCAGTGCCAGATGACCGAGACCGGCGATGGCGGTAAGCGGCACGGCGTGGGCGATGTCGGTGCCCACCACCTTGACCGCCGTCAGACGCGGATACAGGAACAGCAGCGCCACCGTGCCCAGCACACCGGCACCGATGGAAGAGATGGTCACCAGCACACCGACGATGGCGCCGGTGATGATGGTCGCGGGAGCCAGATGGCGGTGATGCAGTTCGTATATCGTGCCGTCCTCGCGCTGGGCGATCTTCTTGATCCAGTCTTTCAGCAACAGTGCCGTCGCGGTCAGCAGCAGGGCTACGCTCAGCACGCCGGTCACCAAGCCCTTCAGGGTCTTCTCGTCCAGTGCCAGAAATTTGAACAGCGCGATGGTCAGCAGCGCGGCGGGCAGACTGCCCAGGCTCAGCAGACCGACGATCTTCCAGTCCACGCTGCCGTTGCGGCTGTGCACCCAGCCGCCCAGCGACTTGGTGATGGAGGCATACAGCAGGTCGGTGCCGACCGCCGTGGCGGGCGAGACGCCGAAGAACAGCACCAGCAGCGGAGTCATCAACGACCCGCCGCCGACGCCGGTCACCCCGACGATCAAGCCGACCAAAAAGCCGGAAACGGTATAAAGCCAATCCATGTTATGCCTCGCAGTTCTATCGATGGAGCGCATTCTAGGTTCGCGGCCTTATATTGCTAAATACTTTTATGTTAGTATCTTATAACCTATTGCCATATACGGAGCGGGCAATGAATCTGCAACAACTGCGCTACCTGAACGAGATCGTGCGCTGCAACCTGAACATCTCGGACGCCGCCAACGCGCTGTACACCTCGCAACCCGGCGTGAGCAAACAGATCAAATTATTGGAAGAAGAGTTGGGTATCGACATCTTCGTGCGCAACGGCAAGCGCGTCGTCGCCATCACCGAGCCGGGCAAGGCCGTGCTGGAGATCGCGCAGCGCATGCTGATCGAGACCGAGAACCTGAAACAGGTCGGACAGGAGTTCCGCACCCAGGACAGCGGCAGCCTCTCCATCGCCACCACCCACACCCAGGCGCGCTACGCCCTGCCGCAGGTGGTCAAGGAATTCACCAAGGCCTATCCCAATGTGAAACTCGGCCTGCACCAGGGCAGTCCGACCCAGATCGCCGAGATGGTGTTGAGCGGTGAAGTAGATATAGGTATCGCCACCGAGAGCCTGGCCCTGTATGACGAGCTGGTCACCCTGCCCTGCTACGAATGGCACCACTGCGTGGTCGTGCCGCCCAAGCATCCGCTATTGCTGGAAAAGAAGCTGACGTTGAAGAAGCTGGCGCAGTACCCCATCATCACCTACGACTTCGCCTTCACCGGCCGCAACAAGATCAACCAAGCGTTCCATGAGGCGGGTATCGAACCCAACATCGCGCTCACCGCCATCGACGCCGACGTGATCAAGACTTATGTCGAACTGGGACTGGGCGTGGGCATCGTGGCGCAGATGGCCTTCATCCCGGACCGCGACCGCCACCTGCGCATGATCGATGCCGGACACCTGATCCAGCCCAGCACCACCCGCATCGCCATCCGCAAGAACCAGTACCTGCGCGGCTTCGGTTATCATTTCATCGAATTGCTCGCGCCGCACCTGACGCGCGAGGTGGTGGCGAAGGCATTGCACCTGACTACATAAATGAATCCGGAACTTCTTCAAAAACTGGTCACGCTTGAGATGCCCTACGGCAAATACAAGGGACGCCTCATCGCCGACCTGCCCGGCAACTACCTCAACTGGTTCGCCCGCAAAGGCTTCCCGCCCGGCGAGATCGGCATGCTGCTGGCGCTGATGCAGGAGATGGACCATAACGGGCTTTCCTCATTGCTGGACCCGCTCAGAAAGCGCCCATGAAAACCCCCAAACGAATCGCCCCCCTGGTTGAAGACGGTCTCGTCGACGAAGTCATCCGCCAGTTGATGAGCGGCAAGGAAGCCACGGTGTATGTGGTGCGCTGCGGCGACGAGATACGCTGCGCCAAGGTCTACAAGGAAGCCAACAAGCGCAGCTTCCGCCAGAGCGTGGACTACACCGAGGGCCGCAAGGTGAAGAACAGCCGCCGCGCCCGCGCCATGGAGAAAGGCACGAACTACGGCCGCAAGGCGCAGGAAGAAGCCTGGCAAAACGCCGAAGTGGATGCCCTGTACCGACTCGCCGCCGCCGGCGTGCGCGTGCCCAAGCCGTACAACTTCCACGAAGACGTGCTGCTGATGGAACTGCTGACCGACAGCGAAGGCAACGCCGCCCCGCGCCTCAACGATCTGGCGCTCAGCGCGGAGACATCGCGCGAATATCACGGCATCCTCATCGCGCAGGTGGTGCGCATGCTGTGCGCCGGGGTGATCCACGGCGACCTTTCCGAATACAACGTGCTGGTCGACAGCAACGGCCCCGTCATCATCGACCTGCCGCAAGCCATCGATGCCGCCGCCAACAACCACGCCTGCCAGATGCTGCTGCGCGACGTGCAGAACCTCGCCACCTACTTCGGCCAGTTCGCCCCCGAACTGCTCACCACCGACTACGGCAACGAGATATGGGCGCTGTTCCAGAGCGGCCAACTCGGCACCGAAAGCGTGCTGACCGGCAAGTTCGAACGCGTCGAAAAAGAAATCGACCTGAACATCGTCATGCGCGAGATCCGCGACACACTCAAGGATGAAGAAGCGCGGCAACTGGCGATCGCAACCCGGCTGGCGCGGGAACGCGGCATCTAGTTTTTCCCCGGATGGTCAAAGCCATTCGACTCGGGTACATTGCCTGCGGGGGCGATTGGAATCGTGCAAATAGTTGCCCAATTGCATACGTTCTTGAGTGCCCTCCCAATAGGAAAAACAATAGACAACTATGCCTGTAGCCTCCGCACTTGCTGAGTGGCAGCGATCACTTTGCCCTCGGGTAGAGTTGGCGGGGCTTTTTTCAAGGAATCCAGTTGCGTACAAATGGAAAGCGCCATTTCGAAGCCTTATTCTTCGGGAAACAACTTTCTGGCGAATTCATGACTTGCTTACACAGTCCTATGAATTACACATCAACCATCGCGCGCTTGGCGCCCGCATACTCCTTAGAAGCGCCTTTGAAACTCTCGCCGTTTTGATTCACTTGAATCAAATTTCGGCACAGGTACTGGATGGAACTCTCGGTTTTCATGAATTTTCGACGAAAACCACACAACTGCTTTTAGGCTCACGAGACAAAACGACAAAGCATGAATCAATCAGCATCGTAACAGTGCTGCAAAAGCACTGTGAAAGGTCTTACCCAGGCATTTCAGATTTGTACGCATCACTATGTGAAAGCGCACATCCCAACTTTGAGGGGATGTGTTTTGGGTACTCACGAATCGACCACATTAATCACGCTTCGGAGTTTTCCAACAATATATGCGATATGTACGAAGAACAACATGTAGCTACAATTGAACTTTGCATGGCTGTCTTTGAACATGAGTACAACACGGTGTGGCCAGAACTATTCAAACGTCTGGAGTCATGGATCGAGATAAATGACGCTGACTTGGAAGCAACTAAAGATGGCGACAGCGCCGGCTAATTTAATCGTTGAGCATCCTCTTTTGGTCGAAAAATGCCGTTAATTTAATTGCGCCCGAAACTTTCCCCCAACTACCTCTCCGGCTACCCCGCCCACCTCATCGCACAAGTCCAGGACCTGATCGCGCAAGACAAACTCGCCGAACTATTGCGTCGGAAATATCCGCTGGCGCACGAGGTGCGCACGGACAAGGCTTTGTACGACTATGTGCAAGTGATCAAGAACGAGCACATGGGCAATGTCGGCCAGTTGAGCAAGGTGGCGTATGACAGCAAGCTGCATGTGATGAAGAACGCGCTGGGGACGCACACCACGATCTCGCGGGTGCAAGGGGGTAATCTCAAGAGCAAGCGCGAGATTCGCATCGCGGCAATGTTCCGCGAGATGCCGGCGGAGTTTTTGCGCATGATCGTAGTGCACGAACTGGCGCACATGAAGGAGCGCGAGCACGGCAAGGCGTTCTATCAATTGTGCATGCACATGGAACCGGATTACCCGCAACTGGAGTTCGACCTGCGCGCTTATCTGACGATGCTGGAAGCCGCCGAACGGTAGCGGCGCCATCCTGTTGTTTCAATGATGATTATCGGCCTGAAAAGTTATAGGCCGTGGCATAGGCCATTCGGCATATGGACACCGGCGCGGAATAGTTGACAATGCCCCTCAACCTAATGAGTCCTCACTAGGTTCCCATTACGGGGGTGAATCATGAATACAAGCAAACCATTGTGGCTGAATGAACCTGAAGGCGACCAGACCAGTGTGCGCTTCTGTTGCCCGCATTGCTTCGAGTGGATACGCAACAACGAATTCGAGCAACACTTGAAGGCCTTCCATCCCGAACTCACCAAAATCTCCACCACCGGGAAGGTGCCCGTCCCGCACCAGCCCCGCAAGTGATCAGGCGCCGCGCTTGGCGAAATCCCTGAGCCGGAATCCCAGCACGAACAGTACGGCGAAATACATCACCACGCCGAGCACCACCAGCCACGACAGATGGAAGATGCGCGCCCAGCCGTGGCTGTTCAGCCAATGCTGCTCGCTGCCCATGCCGAACCAGAGCACCCAGGCCAGTGCCAGCAAGGCGATACACAACTTCAGGAAGAACTTGCCCCAGCCCGGTTCGGGTTGGTAGATGGCGCGCTTGCGCAGGAAGTAGAACAGGATGGCGGAGTTGAAACAGGCGCCGAGCCCGATGGCGAGCGCCAGCCCGGCGTGTTGCAGGTCGAACACGAACACGAACAGGATGTTCATCAACTGCGTGGCCAGCAATGTGGCGAGGCCGATCTTGACTGGGGTCTTGATGTCCTGCCGCGCGTAGAAACCGGGGGCCAGCACTTTCACCGCGATGATGCCGATGAGGCCGACGCTGTAGCCGACCAGCGCATAGCTGGTCTTCAGCACGTCGGTCTGATCGAAGGCACCATGCTGGAAGAAGGTCGCCAGCAAGGGCACGGCGATCATGCCCAGCGCCAGGGCGGCGGGCAACGTCAGCATGCAAACGAGGCGCAGACCCCAGTCCAGCAGTTTGGAATACTCCGCCGTGCTGTTATCGGCATAGTGCTTGGAAAGCGAGGGCAGCAGGATGGTGCCGAGCGCCGCGCCCAGCAGGCCGGAGGGGAATTCCATCAGGCGGTCGGCGTAATACAGCCAGGACACGCTGCCCGCCATCAGGAACGAGGCGATGATGGTGTTGATGATAAGACTGATCTGCGAGATGGAGACGCCGAACAGCGCCGGGCCCATCTGTTTGATGATGCGCCACACGCCCGCATCTTTCAGATTCAGGCGCCATTTCGGCAGCATGCCGATCTTTTTCAGGAACGGGATCTGGAAGGCGAGTTGCACAATACCGCCGACGAACACCGCCCAGCCCATCGCCAGAATGGGCGGATCGCAGTACGGCGCCAGCCACAGCGCCGCCGCGATGAAACAGACATTCAACAGGATGGGCGCGAAAGCCGGCACCCAGAACTTGTTATAGGTATTAAGGATGCCCGCCGCCACGGCGACCAGCGAGATGAAGAAGATGTAGGGCGAGGTGATCTGCAGCAACTGCACGGTAAGGTCGAACTTCGCGGCGTCCTTGGCGAAGCCGGGCGCACTTATATATACAAGGATGGGCGCGGCGATGATGCCGATGAGGGTGACGATGAACAGGATGATGGCCAGCAGGGTCACCACGTGATCGACCAGCAGCTTGGTCTCTTCGTGCCCCTTGCGGTTCTTGTACTCGCCGAAGATAGGCACGAAGGCCTGCGAGAACGCGCCCTCGGCGAACATGCGGCGCAGCAGGTTGGGCAGCTTGAAGGCGACGAAAAAGGCGTCGGTCGCCATGCCCGCGCCGAAGATGCGCGCGATCAGCACGTCGCGCACGAAGGCCAGGATGCGCGAGACCAGCGTCAGGCTGCTGACCGTGGCGAGTGCTTTAAGCAGGTTCATGACGATGTCGCAATGGGATGAGAACTACCAGCCGTTGCTCTCGGGAACGCGGCGTTCCATGTTGATGGTCGGGAATATCCCGGTCGCGCCTGCTTCCATGCGGTTACGTCCGGCACGCACCTTCAGTTCGTTGCCGATGACGAACTGCCTGACCAATTCGAAACCGTGCGGATCCGCTGTTTCCAGCGAGAAACGCACCACCACGGAAGGGATGCCCTGGACAATCATGGGGCGCACATAGGAAGAATAGACGATACGACCGTCTTTCCCCGTCGTGGCGAGCATATCGCTCAGACGCTCGCCCCAGTTGGAGGGGCGGAAGGTGTCGCCATCCTTGGTGACGCCATGGATGACGAACTCGGCGAGTTCGGCTGTGCGCTTGATCTTTTCCATCAATTTATTGATTCCCGAAGTAAAAACGGGGCGAATTATAGCATCGCCATCTAGTCGGGAAGGCGGCTGACGCGCCCGCATGTTGCCGAAGCCGGCCATTACGGCTCGCCCCCGCCGTACCGCACCTGCCGCTGGGCCGATTCGGGTATCTCCCTGTCGCAACTGAAAAACCGTTTGCCAAACCTTGGAAGAGCCTCTAGAATGCGCGCCTTTCTGGAAAGCCGAATTCTCAAGGAGTAGTCATGGCAAATAGCGCACAAGCCCGCAAGCGTGCACGTCAGGCAGTAAAACAGAACATCCACAATACCAGCCTGCGTTCCGAGCTGCGTACTGCGATCAAGAAGGTCGCCAAGGCGATCGAAGCCGGTGACAAGGCTGCCGCTCAGGCCGTGTTCAGCGAATCCACCAGCGTGGTGGACTCCATCGCCGACAAGAAGATCATCCACAAGAACAAGGCGGCTCGCCATAAGAGCCGATTGTCCGCTGCGATCAAGGCGATGGCCTGATAACATTGCAGACGTTAAGTCTGCGACAAAAGGCCGACGATGTTGTCGGCCTTTTTTGTTTATAGTTCGAACATCAGAGATACAACAAGACCGGGAAGCTTGCCATGTCACATTTGATGAACACTTATGCAAGACAGCCTGTCACTTTCACCCACGGTGAAGGTGTCTGGATGTGGGACGTTAACGGCAAGCGCTATCTGGATGCCCTCTCCGGTATCGCGGTCAACACGCTGGGCCATGCCCATCCGAAGTTCACTGCCGCGCTTTCCGCCCAGATCGGCAAGCTGATCCATACTTCCAATCTCTATCAGGTACGCGAACAGGAACTGGTCGCCGACAAGCTGTGCGCGCTGTCCGGGATGCAGGAAGTGTTCCTGTGCAATTCGGGCTGCGAGGCCAACGAAGCCGCGATCAAGCTGGCGCGCATGTACGGCAACCAGCGCGGTATCGATACGCCGACCATCATCGTGATGGAAAAGGCTTTCCACGGACGCACGCTGGCCACTCTTTCCGCCACCGGCAACCGCAAGGTGCAGGCCGGCTTCGAGCCGCTGGTGAAAGGGTTCGTGCGCGTGCCTTACGACGACCTCGAAGCCATCCGCCAGGTCGCAGCCAATACCCCCAATATCGTGGCCGTGCTGGTCGAACCGATCCAGGGTGAAGGCGGCATCCGCACGCCCGACATCAGCTACCTTCAAGGCCTGCGCAAGATCTGCGATGAGCACGAGTGGCTGCTGATGCTGGATGAGGTGCAGTGCGGCCTCGGCCGGACCGGCAAGTGGTTCGCCTTCCAGCATACCGGCATCCTGCCGGACGTGATGACGCTGGCCAAGGGGCTGGGCTCCGGCGTTCCGGTCGGCGCCTGTCTGGCCGCAGGCAAGGCGACCGGCACTTTCAAGCCGGGCAATCACGGCTCGACCTTCGGCGGCAACCCGCTGGCATCGACCGCGGCGCTGACCACGCTGAACATCATGGAGCAGGACAAGTTGCTGGCCCATGCCGCCAAAGTGGGCGGATGGATCAAGGAACAACTGCAAACGCGGCTGGGCGGCCTGAAAGGCGTCGTCGCCGTGCGCGGGCAAGGCCTGATGCTGGGTATCGAACTGGACAAACCGTGCGGTGCGCTGGTCGCCAAAGCGCTGGAACAAGGCCTGCTCATCAACGTCACCGCCGACAACGTGGTGCGCTTGCTGCCATCGCTGATCTTCTCTGAAACAGAAGCGCAGCAATTGCTGGATATGCTGTGCCCCCTGATCACCGATTTCCTGGCGCAGGAGTGAGTCATGGGCGACAAACCGATCAAGCATTTTTTGCAATTCAAGGATCTCACCCGCGATGAGTTCGAATACCTGTTCGAGCGCACCCGCATCATCAAGGAGCGTTTCAAGCGTTACGAGAAATACTGGCCGCTGGAAGACCGCACGCTGGTGATGATCTTCGAGAAGGCCAGCACGCGCACACGCCTGTCGTTCGAGGCGGGCATGCACCAGCTCGGCGGTTCGGCCATCTACCTCAATACGCGCGATTCGCAGTTGGGCCGCGGTGAGCCGGTGGAGGACGCGGGACAGGTCATCTCGCGCATGAGCGACATCGTAATGATCCGCACCTTCGAGCAGGACATCATCGAACGCTTTGCGCGCAACTCGCGCGTGCCGGTGATCAACGGCCTGACCAACGAATACCACCCTTGCCAGGTGCTGGCCGACATCTACACCTTCATCGAGCATCGCGGCTGCATCAAGGGCAAGACCGTGGCCTGGATCGGTGATTCCAACAATATGTGCAACACCTGGCTGCAGGCCGCCGAGATCCTCGATTTCAACGTGCACGTCTCCACCCCGCCCGGCTACGAGGTCGAACCCGAGCGCGCCGGCCTTTACGGCCACGAGCACTACGAGGAATTCAAAGACCCGATGGAAGCCGCGCGCGGCGCCGACCTGGTGACGACCGACGTGTGGACTTCGATGGGCTGGGAAGCCGAAAACGAAGAGCGCATGAAGGCTTTTGCCGACTGGCAGGTGGATGGCGACATGATGCGCATCGCGGCCAAGGATGCCCTGTTCATGCACTGCCTGCCCGCGCACCGTGGCGAGGAAGTGGCGGCAGAGGTCATGGACGACCCGCAATCCGTGGTATGGGACGAGGCAGAGAACAGGCTGCATGTACAAAAAGCGCTGATGGAATATCTGCTGCTGGGCAAGATCAACAACTAAATCGGAACGACACGCAATGAGCGAAATCAAAAAAGCCGTCCTCGCCTACTCCGGCGGACTCGACACCTCGGTCATCCTGAAGTGGCTGCAGGACACCTACCAATGCGAAGTAGTGACCTTCACCGCCGACCTCGGCCAAGGTGAAGAGCTGGAGCCTGCGCGCCAGAAGGCGCTGCAATTCGGCATCAAGCCCGAGAACATCTTCATCGACGATCTGCGCGAAGAGTTCGTGCGCGATTTCGTGTTCCCGATGTTCCGTGCCAACACCATCTACGAGGGCGAATACCTGCTCGGAACTTCGATCGCGCGCCCGCTGATCGCCAAGCGCCTGATCGACATCGTCAACCAGACCGGTGCCGATGCCATCTCGCACGGCGCGACCGGCAAGGGCAACGACCAAGTACGTTTCGAGCTGGGTGCCTATGCATTGAAGCCCGGCATCAAGATCATCGCCCCGTGGCGCGAATGGGACCTGCTGTCGCGCGAGAAGCTGATGGCCTATGCCGAGAAGAACGGCATCCCGGTCGACATGAAGCACAAGCAAGGCGGCTCGCCCTACTCGATGGACGCGAACCTGCTGCACATCTCCTACGAAGGCCGCCATCTGGAAGACCCCGCTGCCGAAGCCGAAGAGAGCATGTGGCGTTGGACGGTCTCGCCCGAGAAGGCACCGGATTTAGCCGAGTACCTCGACCTCGAGTTCGTCAACGGCGATATCGTCGCGCTGAACGGCAGCAAGATGTCGCCCGCGCAGGTGCTGACCAAGCTGAACGAACTGGGCGGCAAACACGGCATCGGCCGCCTCGATCTGGTCGAGAACCGCTACGTCGGCATGAAGTCGCGCGGCTGCTACGAGACCCCCGGCGGCACCATCATGCTGAAGGCGCACCGCGCCATCGAATCCATCACGCTGGACCGCGAAGTGGCACACCTCAAGGATGACCTGATGCCGCGCTACGCCAGCATGATCTACAACGGTTACTGGTGGAGCCCCGAGCGCAAGGCACTGCAGGTGCTGATCGACCATACCCAGAGCTGTGTGAACGGCTGGGTGCGCGTCAAGCTGTACAAGGGCAACGTCATCGTCGTGGGCCGCGATTCCAAGACCGATTCGCTGTTCGATTCCAGCATCGCCACTTTCGAGGACGACAAGGGCGCCTATGACCAGAAGGATGCGGCCGGCTTCATCAAACTGAACGCGCTGCGCATGCGTATCGCGGCGAACCTGCAGGCCAGGAAGAAATAAGGCATTTTCTCAAGGAGAGCAGCATGATCCATGAACTGAGCGGGGATATCCTTTTAAGCGGCGCCAAAGCCATAGCCCAGGGCGTTGCACCGAATGACGATTTCCATCACGGCCTTGCACTGCAACTGCGTGAACGCATGCCCGCGATGTACAAGGATTTTCGCCATCACTGTCAGACCAGCCATCCCAAGTCGGGAGAACTGTGGACATGGATGAGCAGTGATGGTCGCTTCCTCGTCAATCTGTTCACCCAGGATGCCGCTTACGACCATGGCAGCAAGCCCGGGAATGCGACGCTCAGTCATGTGAACCACACCCTGCATGCACTGCGCGCATTCGTGCAAAAAGAAAAAGTCAGCAGCCTCGCCTTGCCGCGCCTGTCGTGCGGCATCAATGGATTGGACTGGAACGACGTGAAGCCGCTGATCGAGAAGCAACTCGGCGACCTGAACATTCCGGTCTACATTTACTCGAACTATCAAAAAGGCGTGAAAGCCGCCGAACCAAAATAAAAGGAAAATCAGCATGTCAGACAGAATCGACAACGTCAGCGTCGGTAAAAAATCCAATGTGTTCTTCGACGGCAAGTGCGTGTCGCACTCGGTGTTCTTCCCCGACGGCTCGCGCAAGACCGTGGGCGTGGTACTGCCCAACAGCAAACTGACTTTCAACGTCGGCGTACCGGAGTTGATGGAGATCACCGCCGGCTCATGCTCGGTGAAGATCGCCGGAGAAGCAGCATTCAAGACCTACGCTGCGGGCAGCAGCTTCAAGGTGGCGGAGAACAGCAGCTTCGATATCCATACCGGCGCGGATGCTGTCGATTACGTTTGCAGCTTTGGATCCAACTAACCTGAAGGTAAGTTAAGGAATAACCATGCCCTCTTTCGATATCGTTTCCGAAGTAGAAAAGACCGAAGTCAAGAATGCGGTCGAGCAGACCAACAAGGAAGTCAGCACGCGCTTCGACTTCAAGGGTTCGGACGCCCGCGTCGAGCAGGCCGAGATGGTGCTCACCGTGCATGCCGACAACGAATTCCAGATGAACCAGGTGCAGGAGATCCTCAACGGCAAACTGGCCAAACGCGGTGTTGATATCAAGTGCCTGGAGATCAGCGACAAGATCGAGAAGGTCAGCGGCAACAAGGTCAAGCGCAATTGCACCATCAAGGTGGGCGTGGAGATCGAGCTGGCAAAGAAGATCGTCAAACACATCAAAGACAGCAAGCTCAAGGTGCAAGCCAGCATCCAGGGCGACACCGTGCGCGTCACCGGCAAGAACCGCGACGACTTGCAGGACGCCATCGCTTTCGTCAAGAAGACGATCACCGACTTCCCCCTGCAATACCAGAACTTCCGCGATTGAAATTCGCATCACGGCTTTTCTTCACTTCACTGCTGGCCCTGTGCTGCACGCTCAGGGCCGGCGCAGCCGAACTTTCCTACCCCGAGATACTGCTCGACGATATTAAGCACGTCGTCACCGCTCCTGCCCGCTGGGAAGAGGCGGAATGGCGCCAGACTGGCTGGGCCTCGCTGGCCGTGGTCGGCACCGCGCTGGTCATCGACCGGCCGCTGCGCGACGAGATGCGCCGCCACAGCGGCGACAACGCCTTCATGACGCAGGTGGAGCGCTTCGGCTTGCAATATGCGGCGGGTGTGGTCGGCGGCTTCTATGTGGCGGGTACACTGACTGATGATGAGAAGGCCGTGCAGGTGGCGCAGGACGGCCTCGCCGCCAGCCTTATCGCCAGCGGCATCGTCACGCCCGCCCTCAAACTGGTCAGCGGACGCAGCCGTCCTCGCGACGATCAGGGCATCTATCACTTCAAGCCGTTCAGCGACGGCAATTCTTCCTTCCCCTCCGGCCATACAACCGAAGCATTCGCGCTGGCAGCGGTCGTCTCCAACCACTACGATGAGGACTGGGTGAGTTACACCTCGTACTCCATCGCCGGTCTGGTCGGTCTCGCCCGCAGCTATCATCATGCGCACTTCGCATCGGACGTTCTGGCGGGCGCCATGATCGGCACGCTGGTCGGCAAGAGCGTGGTCGCCCGCAATGCCGACCTGCGTTCCAGCAAACTGGTCTTGCTTCCTGACGTTGGCGGGGGTCTAATCGGCGTACGCATCGCCGGGAGCTTCTAGAATGAAATCCGTACTTGTTCCGCTGGCCAACGGCAGCGAGGAACTCGAAGCCGTGACCGTCCTCAACATCCTGCGCCGCGCCGGTATCGAAGCGGTGAGCGCCAGTCTGGACGGACATCCGATACGCGGCAGCCGCGGCACGGTGCTGGTCAACGACACCGGCTTGGAGGAAGCGCTCAAGCGCGATTTCGACATGGTGGTGCTGCCGGGCGGGCAACCCGGCACCAACAACCTCAAGGCCGATCCCCGCATCATCCAGTTGGTCCAGCGCATGGCGGCGAATGACTGTTATGTCTGCGCCATCTGTGCCGCGCCTTCGATACTGGCGACGGCGGGTTTGCTCAACGGCAAACATGCCACCTGCTTTCCGGGCGCGCTGGACGCCTTCCCCAAAGTATTGCACCAGTCGCAGGCCGTGGTCGAAGACGGCAAGATCATCACCTCGCGCGGCCCCGGCACGGCCATGGACTTTGCGTTGCTGCTGGTGGAACGCCTGGCGGGCAAAGCCAAACGCGACGAGGTCGAATACGGACTGGTGCGCGCGTGAGCTCACTGTTGGAGCGACTGCCCCCGTCTGTCATCGCGCTGCTGTTGCAGATCGCGGCTTTTTTACTCACCACCCTCGGCATCCGCCTGCTCGGTTTGCAACTCGCGCCCTTGCTGTTCGCCCTGCTCTGCGGTGGCATGTCAGCCTTACTCAGCCAGTTCGCCGGTTTGGCGCGCTGGTGGTTGTTCATCCAGTTCCTTTTCGCTCCCGCACTGGTACTGATGCTGGCGCTGCATATTCCGCCCGGCTTTTTCCTCGCCGCCTTTCTGCTCATGCTGGTGGTCTACTGGAGCACCTTCCGCACGCAGGTGCCGCTCTACCTGTCCAGCAACAAGGTGTGGCAGGCGCTGGAATCCCGCCTGCCTGCTGCGCAACCGTTCTCGTTGGTCGATCTCGGCTCCGGCATCGGTGGCGTGTTGACGCATCTCGCGCAGACGCATCCTCACGGCCGCTTCGACGGCGTGGAAGCTGCACCGCTGCCGTTCCTGTGGAGCTGGTTGCGCATCAGATTCGGCGGCTTTGGCAACTGCTCGGTGCATTGGGGCAGTCTGTGGGATAGCGACCTGTCGCAGTACGACGTCGTGTTCGCCTACCTGTCGCCCGTGCCGATGCAGGCACTGTGGAGCAAGGCCAGACAGGAGATGCGCCCCGGCAGTCTATTCATCAGCAACACCTTCGCGGTGCCGGATCATCCGCCGCAGGAAACGATTTCAGTCGAGGATTTGCATCATTCGCAGCTTTATCTGTGGCGCATGTGAATCCACACCTCCTGCCATATCAATGGGTTATAACTCGACTGTTGAAACCCTTCCCAACCCCGAATTTTTTGGTTAGGATGCCGCCCAGTCCTGTTGTACTTCCAAGCGGCTCAGACCGTTTCTATAAAACACAATACTTAAATCATTAAGCGAGAATCCAACATGAGCGAACATATCCGTTATGTCACCGATGCCACTTTCACCGCCGAGGTACTGCAATCGCCGTTGCCCGTGCTGGTCGACTACTGGGCTGAGTGGTGCGGTCCCTGCCGTATGATCGCCCCGATCCTGGATGAAGTCTCCAAGGAGTATGCTGGACGCCTGAACGTCGCCAAACTGAACGTGGACGAGAACCAGCAGACACCGCAAAAATACGGCGTGCGCGGCATCCCGACACTGATGCTGTTCAAGAACGGCAACATCGAGGCAACCAAGGTCGGCGCATTGTCCAAGTCGCAACTCACCGCTTTCATTGACAGCCATATCTGAACCCTTTAATCTCCCGCCCGCACTGCCCTGTTTCGTCCTGAAACCCAGTATCACCCAATAAGCTAAAGACACTCACGGCATCCGGTGCGGGTAATCCCGCAAAACCCCAAAGAAAAACCAGCCTCACTTCCCCGCAACTCACCTCAACCTGGCGCTACCGCGCAACATCCACATATGCATCTATCCGACCTCAAGACCAAACACATCACCGAATTGGTGGAAATGGCCACCACCAACCAGATCGACAACGCCAACCGCATGCGCAAGCAGGACCTGATTTTCGCGCTGTTGAAGAATCAGGCGAAGAAAGGCGAGAGCATCTTCGGTGAAGGCACGCTGGAAGTGCTGCCCGACGGTTTCGGCTTCCTGAGGTCGCCAGACACTTCATACTTGGCCGGCCCGGACGACATCTATGTGAGCCCCAGCCAGGTGCGCCGCTTCAACCTGCATACCGGCGACTCGATCGAGGGTGAGATACGCACGCCGAAGGAAGGCGAACGTTACGTGGCCCTGGTCAAGGTGGACAAGGTCAACGGCGAACCGCCCGAGAACGCCAAGAACAAGATCCTGTTCGAGAACCTAACACCGCTGTTCCCGACCGTTCACATGACGCTGGAGCGCGACATCCGCGCCGAAGAGAACATCACCGGCCGTATCATCGACATCGTCGCGCCCATCGGCAAAGGCCAGCGCGGCCTGCTGGTCGCCTCGCCCAAGTCCGGCAAGACGGTCATGCTGCAGCACATAGCGCACTCGATCTCGTCCAACAATCCCGATGCCACACTGATCGTGCTGTTGATCGACGAGCGTCCCGAGGAAGTGACCGAGATGAGCCGCACTGTGCGTGGCGAAGTGGTCGCTTCCACCTTCGACGAACCGGCCACGCGTCACGTGCAAGTCGCTGAAATGGTTCTGGAAAAGGCAAAGCGTCTGGTCGAACACAAGAAGGACGTGGTCATCCTGCTGGACTCCATCACCCGTCTGGCGCGCGCTTACAACACCGTCATCCCCTCTTCCGGCAAGGTACTGACCGGCGGCGTGGACGCCAACGCCCTGCAGCGTCCAAAACGCTTCTTCGGCGCGGCCCGCAACATCGAGGAAGGCGGCTCGCTGACCATCATCGCCACGGCGCTGGTGGATACCGGCAGCCGCATGGACGACGTGATCTACGAGGAATTCAAAGGCACCGGCAACATGGAGATCCACCTGGATCGCCGCATGGCCGAGAAGCGCATCTACCCGGCCATCAACGTCAACCGTTCCGGCACCCGCAAGGAAGAGCTGCTGATCAAGCAGGACCTGCTACAGCGCATCTGGGTCCTGCGCAAGCTGCTCTACCCGATGGATGAGCTGGAAGCGATGGAATTCCTGCTGGACAAGGTCAAAGCGACAAAGAACAACGCCGAGTTCTTCGACTCGATGAAGCGTTAAACCCCGAAAAAAGGGTTTTGACGGTTAGTGTTGTTTATGTATAATGCGCGGCTCTGAAAATCCACATTTCAGTGGAGGCTAACCTTTAGGTTATGCCACAACTAAAAACCGCATCAAGCGAGGTCGTTATGTACGCAGTAATCAAAACCGGTGGCAAGCAATATCGCGTTGTCGAAGGTGAAACTCTGAAGGTCGAATCCATTGACGGCGACGTCGGCGGCGCGATCGTATTGGACAAAGTGCTGATGGTTGGCAATGGCGACAAGGTCTCCGTTGGCAAGCCTCTGCTGAGCGGTGCTACCGTGAAGGCGACCATCATCGCCAACGGCCGCCACGACAAAGTGACCATCTTCAAGATGCGTCGTCGTAAGCACTACCAGAAGCATCAAGGACATCGTCAAAACTTCACCGAGATCCGCATCGACGGCATCTCGGCTTAATTCCGAAGGAGCTAGAACATGGCATCGAAAAAAGGCGGGGGTAGTACCAGTAACGGCCGCGACTCACACTCGAAACGACTGGGTGTTAAGAGCTACGGCGGCGAACTGATCAGCGCGGGCAGCATCATCATCCGTCAGCGCGGCACACAGGTTCACGCGGGCGACAACGTCGGCATGGGCAAGGATCACACCCTGTTCGCCAAGATCACCGGCAAGGTGGTATTTGCGGTCAAGGGCGCTATGAAGCGCAAGACGGTCAGCATCGTCGCAGCTTAAATCGCGCAAGCGGTTAAAATGAGCCCTATCGCAAGGTAGGGCTTTTTCATTTTTGGAACACCGGCAACATTATGAAATTCATCGACGAATCAAAGATTGAGATCATCGCCGGCAACGGCGGCAACGGCGCGGCCAGCTTTCGTCATGAGAAATACATCGAAAAAGGCGGGCCGGACGGCGGCGACGGCGGACGCGGCGGCAGTGTGATCGCCATCGCCGACCGCAACATCAACACGCTGGTGGATTACCGTTTCGCACGCATGCACCGCGCCAAGAACGGCGAATCGGGCCGCGGTGCGGACTGCTACGGCAAAGGCGCGGACGATATCATCCTGCGCATGCCGGTCGGCACCGTCATCACCGACATCAACAGCGGCCAGATCATCGCCGACCTCACCCATGACGGAGAACGGATCATGCTCGCCAAGGGCGGCGCCGGCGGTCTCGGCAACCTGCACTTCAAATCCAGCACCAACCGCACGCCGCGCCAGTGCACGCCGGGCGAAGAAGGCGAACGCCGCGAGCTGCAACTGGAATTGAAGGTGCTGGCCGACGTCGGCCTGCTCGGCATGCCCAACGCGGGCAAATCCACGTTCATCCGCGCGGTATCCGCCGCGCGCCCGAAGGTGGCAGACTACCCTTTCACTACCCTGCACCCCAATCTGGGCGTGGTGCGCGTCTCGGAAGAGAAGAGCTTCGTCATCGCCGACATCCCCGGCCTGATCGAGGGCGCGGCGGAAGGTGCCGGACTGGGCCACCAGTTCCTGCGCCATCTGGCACGCACCCGCTTGCTGCTGCATCTGGTGGACCTCGCCCCGATGTACGAGGGCGTCGATCCGGTGCATGAGGCGCATGCCATCCTGAACGAGCTCAAGAAGTACGACGAGGATCTGTTCAACAAGCCGCGCTGGCTGGTGCTGAACAAGCTCGACCTGCTGCAGGAAGAAGAGCGCGCCGAAAAAGTCGCCGCCTTCCTCAAGGCATTCGGCGGTGACACGCGTTATTTCACCATCTCCGCCATCAACGGCGAGGGCTGCAAGGAATTGACCTACGCTATCATGGAACACATCAACCAGATAGCCGAGCAGGAACAGGACGCCGTCACCGAGAGCGCGCAGGAATCCGAGATCGATATCCACGACCCCTTAGCATGAAGACCGTATTGACCCAATCCAGACGCATCGTCGTCAAAGTCGGCAGCAGCCTCGTCACCAACCAAGGCACCGGTCTGGATATGTCCGCTTTGGGCAATTGGGCCAGACAGATCGCCACCCTGCGCGCACAGGGCTGCGAGGTGGTGCTGGTGTCTTCCGGCGCCATCGCCGAGGGCATGCAGCGTCTGGGCTGGAAACAGCGCCCCAGCGCCGTACACGAGCTGCAGGCGGCTGCAGCAGTCGGCCAGATGGGGCTGGTGCAGGCCTACGAGAGCTGTTTCCGCCAGCATCAAATACATGCCGCGCAAGTGTTGCTGACCCATGCCGACCTCGCCGACCGCGAACGTTATCTCAATGCCCGCTCTACCCTGCGCACCCTGCTCAGCCTGGGCGTGATCCCCATCATCAACGAGAACGACACCGTGGTCACCGACGAGATCAAGTTCGGCGACAACGACACCCTGGGCGCGCTGGTCGCCAATCTGATCGAGGCCGACGCCTTCGTCATCCTCACCGATCAGGACGGTCTCTACACCGCCGATCCGCGCAAGGACAGCAGCGCCACGCTCATCAGCGAGGCACAGGCTGGCGATGCCAAACTGGAAGTGATGGCGGGCGGTGCCGGCAGCCACATCGGTCGCGGCGGCATGATCACCAAAGTGCTGGCCGCCAAGCGCGCAGCGCGTAGCGGTGCGCACACCGTCATCGCCTCAGGCCACGAACGCGACGTGTTGCCGCGCCTGCTGCAGGGCGAGTCCATCGGCACCCTGCTCACCGCCAGCGCGTTATCGCTGGATGCACGCAAACAATGGCTGGCCGACCACCTGCAAGTGAGCGGCAAAGTTTCTCTGGATGCGGGTGCGGTGCGCGTACTGCGCAATGAAGGCAAAAGCCTGCTATCGATCGGCGTCACCCAGGTCAGCGGAGAATTCCAGCGCGGTGCCGTCGTCGCCATCCTCGATACCGAAGGTCGCGATATCGCGCGTGGACTGGTGAATTACAACGCTGATGAAGCGCGCCGCATCGCCGGCAAGGCCAGCGGCGAGATCGAGAATATCCTCGGTTATGTAGACGAGCCTGAGTTGATACATAGGGACAACCTGGTTCTGTTGTGACACAACAGAACCAGGTTGCGGCGTAGGCTAACTTGCGCAGCAAGTTAAGTCGCAAAGCGACGGCCGAAGCCACAACTTGGTTCCGCTATAACTCCAGAAACCGCGCAACAACTTCAGCATCGAACGGCCACCCCATCTCTGCTCCGCTATCCAGCCGTTTCAACACCGGTATCCGAATACCGTAGTCCTCCAGAAGCGACGCCTCCGATTCGATGTCGATATATTCGGCAACGATGCCAAGCTCGCGCAAGACAACTTCCGCCTCATCGCACAGATGACAGGACTCCTTCCCGTACAGAGCCAGCCTCATCCGCCTAGGCCTTTTCGTACCAGCCCTGGCTGCGCTTCACCAGATACACCACGCTCAACATCACCGGCACCTCGATCAGCACACCGACCACGGTGGCCAGCGCCGCACCCGATTCGAAGCCGAACAGACTGATGGCGGCGGCTACGGCCAGCTCGAAGAAATTGGAAGCGCCGATCAAGGCCGACGGTCCGGCCACGCAGTGCGCCTCACCGAAGCGGCGGTTGAGCCAATAAGCCACACCGGAATTGAAATACACCTGGATGGTGATGGGCACCGCCAGCATCAGGATGATGAGCGGCTGCTCGACGATGGCCTTGCCCTGAAAGGCGAACAACAGCACCAGTGTCAGCAGCAGCGCGGAGATGGAGATCGGCCCGAGCGCAACCAGCGTGCGTTGCAACGCATCCTCGCCGCGCGCCAGCAGCATCCTGCGCCACACCTGTGCCAGCAGCACTGGCAGCACGATGTAGAGCACCACCGACACCAGCAGCGTGTCCCACGGCACGACGATGGCCGACAGGCCGAGCAGCAGCGCCACCAGCGGCGCGAAGGCGAACACCATGATGGTGTCATTGAGCGCGACCTGGCTCAGCGTGAACAGCGGCTCGCCGTTCACCAGGCGACTCCACACGAACACCATCGCGGTGCACGGTGCGGCCGCAAGCAGGATGAGGCCGGCGACGTAGCTGTCGAGCTGGTCGGCGGGCAAGTATGGCGCGAACAGATGGCGGATGAATATCCAGGCGAGCAGCGCCATCGAGAACGGCTTGATCGCCCAGTTGATGAACAGCGTGACGCCGATGCCGCGCCAGTGCTTGCGCACCTCATGCAGCGCGCCGAAGTCGATGCGCAGCAGCATCGGGATGATCATCACCCAGATCAGCAGTCCAACCGGGATGTTGACCTTGGCGACTTCCAACGTGCCCAACCAATGGAACGGTGCGGGAATGGTCTGCCCCAGCACCACACCGATGATGATGCACAAGAACACCCAGAGTGTCAGATAGCGTTCGAAGATGCTCATGGCTTCAGTCCTTGATGCGCCCGATCTCGGCGAGTTTCTCTTTCAGTGTCAGCTTGTCCAGTTTCTCGATGGGCAGGCTCAGGAACAACTGGATGCGCCGCGCCAGTTGGTCGGCAGCTTTCCTGAAGGCGGCACGCCGCGCTTCATCTCCCTCGACATGCGCCGGGTCGGGGATGCCCCAGTGCGCCGTGGCGGGTTTGCCCAGCCACAGCGGGCAAGCTTCGCCCGCGGCGTTGTCACACACAGTGAAGATGAAATCGAACTCCGGGGCACCGGGAGCGGTGAACTCGTCCCAGCTTTTGCTGCGCAACCCCTCGGTGCTGTGGCCCTGAGCTTGTAGCCATTCCAGTGCGCCGGGATTCACCTTCCCGGCCGGTTTGCTCCCCGCGCTGTATGCCTTGAACTTGCCTTTGCCCAGCACATTGAACAGGACTTCGCCCAGGATGCTGCGGGCGGAATTGCCGGTACACAGCACCAGCACGGTGTATTGCTTCTCACTCATTTCGATCTTCCTTTTCTCGATTTCAACATTTCCTGACCGGGGCACACTGGGCCGCATCACCCGCACAACAATGCTCGGTGAGATAGGCGATGAGCCTGTCCATCTCGGTGAAATTTGCGCTATAGATCACGAAGCGCCCCTCGGTGCGCGGCTTGATCAGTTTGGCATGGGACAAGGCCTTCAGATGGAACGACAGCGTGGCCGGCGGGATACCCAGCTTTTCCCCCAGTACGCCCGCCGCGACACCTTCCTTGCCAGCCTGTACCAGCAAACGGAAAATCGACAGACGCGTTTCCTGCGCCAATGCCGCCAGTGCCACTACAGCCGCTTCGATCTTCATCTTCACCCCGCCATTGATTCTACATTTCCAATATTATAGAAATATTAAAAGGGCTGCAACCCCCGGATGACGATCAAACCTGCGATGCCACCGTGCTAGCATCCCGAAATCAACTGCGCTTCAGCGCAGCTCGTTTCGGGGATTCATATGTTCATGTTCGTGGAATTGATCATTCTGCTCGTGCTGGTCGCAGTGGTCGTCATTGCGATACGTTGGCCGCGCAAATGAAAAAGGGGGCTTGCGCCCCCTTTTGTCTTGTCTGCTCAGGCAATCAATTGATTCGGTGATTGGCCTGTCGCAGCGAACGCGCTACTGCGTTCTCCATCCACTGTTTGACGCGGTTGGCATCGCCGACCCGGGTACGCTTGCCCCAGGAATCCAGCAAAACGATGACCACCGGACGATTCAGGATCCTCGCCTGCATCACCAGACAGCGGCCCGCTTCGCTGATATAGCCGGTCTTGCTCAGGCCGATGTCCCAGGTGGCGCTGCGCACCAGCGGATTGGTGTTGCTGAAACGCAAGGACCGACGACCGTCCACATTGACGGTATGGGAATGCGATGTGCTGTACTGATGGATCAGGTCGTAACTTTGCGCCGCCATCACGATCTTCACTAGCTCGCGCGCGGTGGAGACGTTGTCGCTGTGCAGTCCGGTGGGATCGTAGAAACGCGTGGAACTGAGGCCCAGTTCGCGCGCCTTGGCATTCATCATCGCCAGCGCAACCTGGGTGCCGCCGGGGTAGGTGCGCGCCAGTGCCGCCGCCGCCTGATTCTCGGACGCCATCAGCGCCAGCTTCAGCAGCTCTCCGCGCGTCAGCGTCATGCCGTTGCGCATACGCGAGCGCGAACCCTTCAAGCGGTCGCGATCTTCGGATTCGATACTGATCGGTTCGTCCATCGGCAGATTCGCATCCAGAATGACCATCGCGGTCATCAGCTTGGTGATGGAAGCTATCGGCACCACGGCATCCGCATTCTTGGAGTACAGCGGGCGCTGATCCTGCTCGTCGTAGATCATGGCGAAGGCGGACTGTAGTCTGGGCGCACTCGCCTGCTTGAACACAGCGCTGCTCAACTGGCCGTCGCGAATTACCGCGTTCGCGCCTTCCATTTCCGCTGCATGTGCCGGCAGCACATTAACGAACAAAGCCAGCATGATGATTTTTTTGAACATGTTTACCTTCTTGTCCCTGACACGGCCCGCAGAATACCCTAAAAACAGAAATAGATTCAACGCATGTAACAAATAGGCTATTGCTCCTCCTGCTGCTGCAAAGCCCACATTTGGGAGTAAATACCCTGTTTTTCCAAAAGGTTACGATGAGATCCGCGCTCGATGATGCGCCCTTTGTCCATCACCAGAATCTGATGAGCGTCAACGACAGTCGACAAACGGTGGGCGATCACCAGCGTGGTACGGTTCTGGGCGATGCTGCGCAACTCGTCCTGGATGGCTTTTTCCGACTTGGAATCCAGCGCTGAGGTTGCCTCATCGAAGATCAGTAGCGCCGGATTCTTCAAGATAGCGCGCGCGATAGCGACACGCTGCTTCTCGCCGCCCGAAAGCTTCAGACCGCGTTCGCCCACCATGGATTCGTAGCCTTGCGGCAAAGACTCGATGAAAGTATGGATATGCGCAGATTGCGCCGCCGCGACCACTTCTTCGCGCGTCGCTTCCGGACGGCCATAAGCGATGTTGTAATAGATGGTGTCGTTGAACAGCACGGTGTCCTGCGGCACGATGCCGATGGCAGCACGCAGACTGGCTTGGGTCACGGAACGAATGTCCTGTCCATCAATGAAGATCGCCCCATCGTTCACATCGTAGAAACGAAAAAGCAGTCTAGCCAGCGTGGACTTGCCCGCCCCGCTCGCCCCCACCACCGCCACAGTATGCCCGCTCGGGATGTCGAAACTCACGTCGTGCAATATCTCGCGCGCCGGATCGTAATGGAACCCGACATGCTCGAAGCGCACAGCCGCCCTTTCCAGCTTGAGCGGCAGCGCATCCGGCACATCCGCGATCTCGCGATTCTCATCCAGCAGGCGGAACATCTTCTCCATATCGGCCAGCGCGTTCTTGATCTCGCGATAGACGAAGCCAAGGAAGTGCAACGGCATATACAACTGGATCATGAACACGTTGACCAGCACCAGATCGCCGACGGTCATCTCACCCTTCACCACCTTGTCCGCAGCCAGCAGCATCAATAGCGTCACGCCGATGGCGATGATGACGCTCTGGCCGGCGTTGAGCGTCGCCAGCGAGGTCTGGTTGCGCACCGCCGAGACTTCCCATCCTTGCATCTGCTCATCGTAGCGCTGCACTTCATAGCGCTCGTTGCCGAAGTACTTCACGGTCTCGTAATTGATCAGACTGTCGATGGCCCGCGTGTTGGCCTTGGAGTCCATGTCATTCATGGTGCGGCGGAACACCATCCGCCACTCGGTGACCGCCAGCGTGAAGGCGATATAGAGCACCAGCGTGGCAAAAGTGATGATGGCGAACCAGGGATCGTATTTGACGAACAGGATCACCGCCACCAACCCGATCTCCAGCAGGGTCGGCAGGATGTTGAACAGCAGAAAGGTCAGCAGGAAGCTGATACCGCGCGTGCCGCGCTCGATGTCGCGCGACACCCCCCCGGTCTGCCGCTCCAGATGGAAGCGCAGGCTCAGGTTGTGCAGATGCTCGAACACCTGCAGCGCGATGCGGCGGATGGCGCGCTGGGTGACCTTGGCGAACAGCGCGTCGCGCAATTCCCCGAACAGCGTGCTGAACAGGCGCAACAGTCCGTAGCCCAGGATGAGGAACACCGGCAGCACCAGCATCGCCTGCGGCTTGCTCATCGCATCGACGATCTCCTTGAGTGCCAGCGGCACGACCACGTTGGCCACTTTAGCCAGCACCAGCAGCAGGATCACCACGGCGACACGCCATTTGAATTCCAGCAGATAGGGAACCAGACTGCGGATGACTTTCCAATCGGTACGGGTCGTGGCGGAGGGGGTGTGCGAGTAGTGTCTCATCTGGGTAACGCGTTCAATGACGGCGGGCATTATACCTGCCGCACAAGCCCGAAAAAAAACGGGCATCCTCGCGGATGCCCATAACAGGAGGAGAAACATAAAGGCGGCGGGCGGGGAGGCCCAAGATCGCCTTCACCCACTTAACAGCAAGCCTCATGCCAAAGTTATTTTATGTTGATTATTAAGGGATTGTGCCGCAATAGGTGCGGCGGCAACGGCAATCGATGCACCCGGATGTCGCACAGCGCACACGCGCTGTGCATCATTCCGGTCGCGCGGGATGCCCGAAGTAGTACCCCTGTGCGTAGTCCACGCCGATCTCGACCAGTATCTTCGCGGTCAACTCGTCCTCGACGAACTCCGCCACCGTCTTCAGGCCGAACTCGTGCGCCATGCTGTTGATATGTGTGACCATGATACGGTCGCGCTGGTCGACCGCGATCTGGCGCACAAAACTGCCTTCGATCTTGACGTAGTCTATGGACAGATATTTCAGATAGAGGAAGGACGAGAACCCGCTGCCGAAATCGTCCAGCGCGACGGCGATCCGGCTCGCGCGCAGCTCCTCTATCACCGCACGCACCTGGGTCAGATTGGGCAAAGCTTCGCGTTCGGTGATCTCCAGCACGATGCTCTCGCACGGCACACCGGCCGCGCGCACCAGCGCGGGAATGCCGCGCACCCACTCGATATCGTTGAAGCTGCGCGGGAACAGGTTGAAGAACATCTTGGCCTGCGGATGCTTCCTCGATAGCGCCGCGTAGTGCGCCAGGCCTTTGCGGAACACCTCGCGGTCGAGTTCCTGCGCCATGCCGAGTTCCTCGGCGACTTCGATGAATTCCCCCGCCGGAATGATGGTCTCGCCATCGCGTATACGCACCAGCACCTCGTAGGCGGCGACCTTGCCGGTCTTCAAATCGATGATGGGTTGCAGGAAGGCTTCGATGCGATCCTCGCGCAGGGCATTGCGCAGGAAATCCCCCTGCTTGAAGATGGTCATCATGCTGCGATCCGCTTCGGTGTCCGCGGTCATCACCTGGTTCTTGCCCAGCATCTTGGCCTTGTACAGCACCACATCCATCGCCGAATAGAGCGACTCCTCGGTCCTGCCATCCTCAGGATAGCTCACCATACTGAAACTGGCCGTGGTGCGGATCTTGCCGACCGGCAGTTCGAATTCGCGGCCGGCCAATGCCTGATGCAGCTTGTTCGCCACCTGCAGGCCGTTGGCGGCAGGTGTCTCCGGCAGGATGATGGCGAACTCGTCGCCGCCCAGTCGCGCCAGCACATCGCCCTTGCGCAACCCCTCGCCCAGCATCGCGGTGAGCTCCTTGAGCACCATGTCGCCGATGGGATGACCGAAGGTATCGTTGATGTACTTGAAGTTGTCCAGATCGATCATGATCACCGAGAAACCGTGCTGGTGCCGCTCGGCGCGGATGATCTCGTATTGCAGGAACTCGTGGAACTTGCGCCGGTTGTACAGCCCGGTCAGCGGGTCGCGCACCGACAACTCTTCCAGCTTGGCGTTGTATTCCTGCACTGTCTGTAGCAGATGGTTGAAATACTCGGCCAGATGTTTGATCTCGACCAGCCAGGACGAACCCGCGACGCGGCGGCTCATGTCCATATCCAGCGTCACGCTGCGCATCACCCCCACCAGATTGGCGATGGGCAACGCCACCAGATACCTCAGCTTCAGGTAGAGGATGATGAACACGACCGCGATCACCAGCAGGGTATAACCGACGATAGTGTTGATCACGACGCTGAAGGACACTTTCAGATCCTTGATCGGATAGGTGATGTCGATCACGCCATGCACTGCACCGACATGCGACTGGGTATGGCAAGCCAGACATTCCTGCTGGGCCACGACGGGATAGAGATAGCGGATGGACTCTTCGTCCGGAAAGGTCATGGAATCCACACCTTGATTCAGCGCAGCCGACAGTTCGGCATCGCTCTGCACGGCCTGGGCTTCACCGTTCATGACACCGAACTGTTTGGCGACGACCTCTCCCCGATAGACGTCGATCTTCAGGTCGGGGAAGGTCGAATTGAGCCGTTCGATGGAATCGTTGATCTCCTGCTTGTTCCAACCCTTGCGCATGGCCGAATACAGGCTCTGGAACACCATCTTGGAGGTTTGCTGCGCGTCTTCCCGCGCCAATTCGTGGATGGCCCGGTTGCGTATGGTCTCCGACAGAAAGAAGATCAGAAGCGCCGCCAGCACAGCGGCCATGAGTGAAAGCAGAATCAGCAGCCTGCCCAGTGTCAGCTGCTTGATGTTATCGAGGAATCTCCCCATCGATACTCCCTAAATTATCCTCGCCGTACGTCCAGACTCCTTACGATCGGCCGCCAGCTTCATTATTTTTCGCATCGTGCCACATTGTTCGCCAAGTAACAATGCGAATGACAGGGGATTTATTTGTTATTGCCGCCCCGCACACAAGGCTGGACCATACAGCCCCACACGGTCATTGAGGATCACCCGCAGCGGCATGGCCTCCAGCACATGGCGCATGCGGCCCTTGTTCAGGAACGCTTGCAGAAAGGCTTCGCCCTGCAGCAATGGCAGTATCTTGGGTGCGATACCACCGCCAACATACAGACCGCCGCGGCTCATGGTCTTCAGCGCGAGATTGCCGGCTTCGGCGCCGTAAAGCCGGACGAAAAGCGCCAAGGTCTCGACGCAGATATCGTCGCTCTGCGCCATTGCCGCGCGCGAGATGGCCGCCGCTGCATCACCGGCGCGCATCTCGTCCGCCAGCCATGGCGGCAGGGCTGACTTGCGGTGCAAGCGCAGGAAATCGTGCAGATCGGGCAAACCCATGCCGGATACGACGCGCTCCCAGCTGACATGCGCATAACGCCGCTGCAGATAACGCAGCAACTCCATCTCCAGTTCGCTCTGCGGACTGAAACTGCTGTGCCCGCCTTCCGTGGCATAGGGATGATGTTGCTGACCGTCCCAGAACAAGCCGGCCTCGCCCAAGCCCGTGCCGGCAGCGATCACGGCGACGTTGCCCTGCGCGCCGGGCACTCCCGCTTGCAGGGTCAGCAGATCCGCCTCGCCCAGTGCAGGCAAGCCATATGCGACCGCCTCAAGATCGTTTAGCAGGAGACAGCGCTTGAAACCGAAACGCTGCTGCAGGACTTCGGCCTCGATGAACCAGGGCAGATTGGTGGTGCGCACCGCACCGCCGATGACCGGCCCGGCGATGCCGAAGGCTGCATGCGGCGGGGTTGCGGCGTCCCTGAGGAAGTCCGCCAGCAGTGCCTCGAAAGTGGCGTAAGCACTGCTGGTGTACTCGGCCTCGCGCACGCTATGCACCCGCGTACCGGCGACCTCGATGATCGCCAGTCTCGTCTTGGTCCCGCCGATGTCTCCCGCGAGGACCGCACTCATGGATTGCCCGCCTGCGGCTCCACCGGCTCGACGCGCCAGACCATCTCGGCATACTCGCGTATGGTGCGGTCGCTGGAGAACTTGCCCATCCCGGCGACATTGAGGATGGCGCGCTTCGTCCATTCCTGGCGGTCGCGGTAGAGTTCGCCCACCCGGTCCTGGCAGGCGACATAGGAAGCATAGTCGGCCAGCAGCATGTAACCATCGCCCTGATTGAGCAGGGCATCGACCACGGCCTGATAGCGCCCGGCCTCGTCGGGACAGAAGTAGCCTGAAGCCAGCATGTCCAGCGCCTGTTTCAGTTCGGGATCGTTGCGGTAATGATCCATCGGGCGGTAACCCTTGCGGCGCGTCTGCTCGACCTCGTCCGCCGTCATCCCGAACAGGAAGAAATTCTCCTCACCCACCTCGTCGCGCATCTCGATGTTCGCGCCGTCCAGCGTACCGATGGTCAGTGCGCCGTTCAGCGCCAGCTTCATGTTGCCGGTACCGGAAGCCTCGGTGCCGGCGGTGGATATCTGCTCGGACAGATCGGCCGCGGGCACGATGCGCTCGGCATTGGAGACGTCATAGTTGGGGATGAACACCAGCTTCAGCCGGCCGCCGACCTGCTGGTCGTTGTTGACGATGTCGGCAATGTCATTGATGAGGCGAATGATCAGTTTGGCCATGGCGTATCCCGGCGCCGCCTTGCCCGCGATGATGACCGTGCGCGGCACGATCTCGGGATGGTTGCCGGAACGCATGCGGTTGTACAGCGTGATGACATGCAGCACGTTGAGCAACTGCCGCTTGTATTCGTGGATGCGCTTGATCTGGATGTCGAACAGCGAGGAAGTATCGATGCGGATGTCGAGCTGCCTGCAGATCATGTCGGCGAGTCGATCCTTGTTCGCCTGCTTGATCGCATGGAACTGCTTCTGGAAGGACACATCGTCGGCGAACCCGCGCAGCTTGCGCAACTGGTCCAGATCGGTGAGCCAATCCTTGCCGATGCTTTCCGAGATGAGCCTCGCCAAACCGGGGTTGGCCTGGTTCAGCCAGCGGCGCGGTGTGACGCCGTTGGTCAGATTGATGATCTTGCCCGGCGTGATGCGCTCGAAGTCGGCGAAGATGGTGCGCTTCATCAGCTCGGTATGCAGCGCAGCCACCCCGTTAACCGTGTGGCTGCCGATGATGGCGAGATGCGACATGCGCAAGCGGCGGCCGTTGTCCTCGTCGACGATCGACAGGCGGCGCAGCAGATCACCGTCGCCGGGGAACTGGTGCATCACCTGTTGCAGGAACCGGTGGTTGATCTCGTAGATGATCTGCAGATGGCGCGGCAGCAGCAATCCGAACATGGCCACCGGCCATGTCTCGAGCGCCTCCGGCATCAGGGTGTGGTTGGTATAGGAGAAGATCTGTGTGCTCAGTCCCCATGCCTCGTCCCAAGTCAGATGGTGTACATCCACCAGCAAACGCATCATCTCGGCGACCGCGATGGAGGGATGGGTGTCGTTCAGCTGCACCGCCAGCTTGTCCGGCAGCTGCAGCCAGCTCTCATGGTTCTTCTTGTAGCGGAACAACATGTCCTGCAATGAAGCGCTGACGAAGAAGAACTGCTGTTTCAGGCGCAGTTCGCGCCCCATTTCGGTGGCATCGTTCGGATACAACACCTTGGAGAGGTTCTCCGACTCGTTCTTGTCCGCCACCGCCTGGATGTAATCGCCCTGGTTGAAATAGCGCAGCTCGAAATCGCGTGATGACTTCGCCGCCCACAGGCGCATGTTGTTCACCGTCAGGCCGCCGTAGCCGGGAACCGGCGTGTCGTAAGCCATCGCCATCACATCATCGGTATCGACCCAGTGGTGGCGCACCAGACCGTCTTCGTGCTTGTACTCGACCACCTTGCCGTAGAACTTCACCGGATACAACAACTCGGGGCGGGGGAACTCCCACGGGTTGCCGTAACGCAGCCAGTTGTCGGGGTGCTCCATCTGGATGCCGTTCTCTATGCTCTGGCGGAACATGCCGTATTCGTAACGGATGCCGTAGCCGTAGCAGGGCAGATTGAGCGTCGCCATGGAATCGAGGAAACAGGCCGCCAAACGCCCGAGACCGCCGTTGCCCAACGCGGCATCCGATTCCATTCCGGCCACAGCCTCGAAATCCTGCCCCAGTTCATACAACGCCGCCCTGCCCGGCTCATCCATGCCAAGGTTGAGCATGGCATTGCTCAGCGTGCGTCCCATCAGGAATTCCAGAGACAGGTAGTAGATGCGCTTGGTGTCCTGCTCGTAATAGCGCTGCATGGTCTCCATCCAGCGTTCGACCAGGCGATCGCGCACGCTGTAAGCCACCGTCTCGAACCAGTCGCGCGTTGTCGCATTGATCGGGTATTTGCTGTTGGAGTAGATCAGGTGATCGGCAAGCGAGACCATGATCGCCTCCTTGCTCATGCCCGCACTGCGATGCTGCGGTGCCGCTTTGCTGCTCATCACTACCTCCCTGTCCGAAGCCGAGGGTACTCGCTGCAGGCGCAACGGTCCCTGCTTGGGATTCTCCGCGCCGCCCCCGAGAGTGTCAATTTCAAACTAGTGCTTATTTGAAAAGCCCAGCACCCCGATGGCGAAGCTGATCAGGCCGTAACTCAAGCGCGCGAGCCAGCGCGTGAACAGACTCCTGTTCGCCAGCACCACCCGCCGCGCATCGTGCTCGATGGCATCCCACAGATTGTTGCGCAGAGCGCCCGCGAAGGCCGCATCGCGGACGACCAGGTTAGCCTCGCGGGCCAGCAACAGGCTGAACGGGTCGATGTTGAACGACCCCACCGTCGCCCACTCGCCATCGACGACCGCGACCTTGGCATGCAGATAGCTCGGCTGATACTCGTAAATCTCCACCCCGGCACCGATCAGGCGCTCGTACAGCGCCAGCGTGGCGTAATGCTGCAAGTGGTATTCCACCTTGCCCTGCAACAACAGCACCACGCGCACGCCGCGCCTTGCCGCCTGCATCAGGCTGCGGCGAAACAGGCGCCCGGGCAGGAAATAGGCATTGGCGACAATGACCTCGTGCTGAGCCCCTGCGATGGCCTGCATATAGGCGCGCTCGATATCACGGCGGTGGCGCACGTTATCGCGCAACACGAGCTTCACTGCGGCATCCTTGTCATTCGCCTTGCGGCGCAAGCGCCATCCCTCGTCCTTGACGCGCTTGCGGAACGCCGCCCAGGAGACCATCTCCCACAGGCGCAGCATGACCGCCTGCACCTCGCCGGCCAGATCGCCCTCTATCCGCACGGTGTAATCCATCCGCGGCGCATCGAAATCCAGCTCGGCCGGGATATCGTTGATGATGTTGATACCGCCAACGAAGGCGACCTTGCCATCCATCGCCGCCAACTTGCGGTGCATGCGGCGCAAACGGCGCATGCGGTCGCGGCGGAACGTGAACGGAGAAATCTCGCGCCGGAACCACTGCACCTCGACACCCGCCTCGCGCAGTTCCTCCACGAACGAAACCGGCAGCTCCGCCGAACCGAAACCGTCCAGCATGACCCGCACACTCAGTCCGCGCGCCGCCGCGCGCTGCAAGGCCTGGGCGACTAGCGAACCCGTCTCATCGGCGGCAAAGATATAGGTTTCCAGATAAACGAAACGCTTCGCGGCATCGATATCGGCGCAGAGCTGCGGAAAGAACGCCTCGCCGTTCTTCAGCAGTGTCAGCCCGTTCCCGGCGATGCAGCGGACTCGATTCATGTTCTCTTCAATTGCGCCGAAAGCGCTGCATGGTCGGACAAGCGCTGCCATTTTCCGCCGGTATGCACATCGCACTGCTGCACCTCGAAACCGCGCACATAGATGCGGTCCAGCCGAAACATCGGCAACCGCGATGGAAAACTGCGCGCAGGCTGGCCGTTGTGCACATCGAACACATCGCGCACACCGATTTCACGCGCCAGCACCGGACTCAACTGGTTGCGCCAGTCGTTGAAATCGCCCGCGATGATCAGCGGCTCATCACCCGGGATCGCGCTGCGCACATACTCGATCAGCGCGCGCTTCTGCATCCTGCGTCCCTTGGCGAACAAGCCGAAGTGCGCGCACAGGCAATCCACCCTCTGTCCGCCTATTTCCACTGTGCAATGCAGCAGACCGCGGCTCTCGAAACGGTGCGCCGAGACATCCTTGTTGTTGGACTGCACGATGGGGAAACGGCTGAGGATGGCATTGCCGTGATGCCCGGCGTCGTACACCGAATTCATGCCATATGCATGGTGCGCCCAGAACTCTTCGGCCAGGAACTCATGTTGCGGCTCTACCGGATAATCAGTGTGGCGCTGGACATGCCCTGCGTGTGCGCCCTGCACCTCTTGCAAAAAAATAATATCGGCATCCAGTTCGCGCAGACGCTCGCGCAGCTCGTGCAGCACCACGCGGCGATTGAATTGGGAGAATCCTTTGTGGATGTTGTAGGTGGCGATCTTGAGAGAGGTCATGGGGGATATTCTAACCATAATCCCAATATCGCCGGGGGTTGTCTGGAAGCTATAGCCGTTCGTGTTGAGCTTGTCGAAACATGAACGTTCCGCAAAACCAACACCGTCGGGGGTAGCCCGACAGCTAGCTACTTTCTTTTGCTTCGCCAAAAAGAAAGTAGCCAAAGAAAAGGCGACCCCAGCGCGCCGCCCCTGCGGGGTTCCCTGCGTTGCTCGACTGGTCAGGCTTCCTCATAAACTCGCACGATCCGCTACGCGGCCACGTGCTCAAACATATTCGTCAGAATTCCCTGACCAGCCTCCGCTACTCGGCGGCGCACAGGGGAAGGTAAAGCGAAAACCACAGCGTGGGCACTTCGTGCCCACGCCACTAGGCTAACCAATGTCCGCTATAAACCGTGAGAGACATTCGTCCCGAAAGTGGACGTTCGACTAGCCACTAAGGAGCGTGTTTATTTGCCGACCTTCGCGAAAGAAATCTGTAAATCGCTTCACAGTAAAGGATATTTATCGTGACAAATAATATCCAGAAAACTATCTCATTTAATGCATCACTGCAAAACACAAGAATGATTCCAGGAGATATCAATAGGGCCAATATTCCCAATACCATCGAATGCGCCAATGCAAATCCGTAGGTATTGATGGCAAAAGCCAATGCTACGGACAAACCGAGGAACAATGTCAATCTAGCAGTTATGCTCATAGCGCCTGTGCTGGCAGCGTATTAAATCAAAAGAACTATCTGATGCTCTCATTGAAAATGGCCAATGCCTATCACGCATTCCCAATCCCCCGCGTCGGCAGATTGATCTGCTTCGCAAAATCCAGCATGCGTTTGATCGGCAGCACGGCGCGCGGGATGATGGCCGGGTCGACGTGGATCTCGTTATTACCCTTCTCCAGCACTTCCGCCAGATTCAGCAGTCCGTTCATCGCCATCCACGGGCAGTGGCTGCAACTGGTGCAGTTGGCGCCGCGTCCGGCGGTGGGCGCTTCGAGGAAAAGTTTGTCCGGGCACAGGGTGCGCATCTTGTGCAGGATGCCGTTGTCGGTGGCGACGATGAATTCCTTGTTGGGGGCGTTCTGCGCGGCCTTGATGAGCTGGGTGGTGGAGCCGACCACGTCGGCCTGCTGGATCACGGCGCGCGGCGATTCGGGGTGCACCAGCACGAGGGCACCGGGATGTTGCGCCTTCATCTCCTGCAATTCCTTGGCTTTGTATTCGTCGTGCACGATGCACGAGCCCTGCCACAGCAACATGTCCGCGCCACTCTCTCGTTGTACATAATCGCCGAGGTGGCGGTCGGGTGCCCACAGTATCTTTTTGCCCTGCTCGTGCAGGTGTTTCACCACCGGCAGCGCGATGGAGCTGGTCACCATCCAGTCGGCGCGCGCTTTCACCGCCGCGCTGGTGTTGGCATACACCACCACCACGCGGTCGGGATGCGCGTCGCAGAACGGGGCGAACTCTTCGATGGGGCAAGCGAGGTCGAGCGAGCATTCGGCTTCGAGGTCGGGCATCAGCACGCGCTTCTCGGGGTTGAGTATCTTGGCGGTCTCGCCCATGAAGCGCACGCCCGCCACAACAATCGTCTTGGCCGGATGCTGGTGGCCGAAGTTGGCCATGTCGAGCGAATCGGAGACGATGCCGCCGGTCTGCTCGGCCAGGTCTTGCAGGTCGGGATGCACGTAGTAGTGCGAGACCAGCACGGCATCCTGCTCTTTCAGCAGGCGCTTGATGCGCGCGATGAGTTCGGCTTTTTCGGCGGGCGCGGGGTCGCGCGGTTTCTTGGCCCAGGCGTGCGCGGTGCTGCAACTGGTTTGCGCGGTGTCGGGGTGTTCGTAGGCGATGGATATCTTCTGTTCAGCCATGCTGCACTTTCTCAGGTAATTGTAAAATCGCCGCGCGGTTGCTGGGCGAGAACACTTTATCCGCCGCTTCGCGCCAGGGCAACCACTGATAGCGCAGATGTTCGCGCGGCGAGAGTTGGACGGGGAGCGGCTGCGGAAGTTGCAGGCCGAAGACATGTTCGGTGTTGTGGGTGACACCGGGCGGGTAGCGGTGCCGCCAGGTCTGGTAGATCTCGTACACGTTCTGTTGCTGCCAGTCGCTGAGCGCATAACGAATGGCCTCCAGGCCGGTCTCTTCCATCACTTCGCGGATGGCGGTCTCGCGCAGGGTCTCGTCGCCGTCGCGGCTGCCGGTGACCGATTGCCAGTAGCCGGGATGGTCGGCGCGTTCCAGCAGCAGCACATCGAGCGCAGGAGTATGGATAACGACTAACGCGGAGACAGGTTGCTTGTTCGCTGCCATCAAATGTAGAAGATCCAGAACGGTCGGCCCTGTGTCTTCCAGAAGATCACCACGGCCTCGAATATCTCGTGCAATTCTTCCTTGGCGGGCGCGTCACCGCGCAGCAGCAGGATATATCCCGGCGCGGGACGCCAGGACAGGTCGCACAGCGAGTCGATCAAGGCGTCCCAGTTGTTGCCGAACCAGTCCGGCGCCTTGATCACGCGCGCCAGCTCCGCCAGCACCTCTCCCTTGCTGGCACCCTGCGGCAGGTTGGCCTCGAACACGGCGAAGCCGTTCACGTCGGCACTGTTCAACAGGTCATCCAGCGAGCAATTGAGACGATAGACGCCTGCCTCGCTGACTTTCATAAGCCGTGCACATAGTCCGCTCATTCACCAGCCCTCCGCGATGCGTTGGAAACTACGATAGTGGTCGCCTGAATAGTAGCACTCGGGTACCACGCCGCAGACGATACGCCGCGCGCCGCGATGGCGCACGCCCGGCGTCTTCACTGTGTATTCGTGGTAATAGCCGCGCGCCCGCTGCGGCAGGATGCGTTCGTAGTTGCCGAACACGACACCGTCACGCGGATAGGGGAAAGGTCCGCCCTGTTTGATGAGTCGCAGGGTGTCGTGCGCTTCCGCCGGAAGATTGGCGACGGCGACGACCGGGAGAGAGGAAGAGCGGTCGTCACGTGCCTGCGCGAACGGCAGGCACAGCAGCAAGCCGACCAGCAGCCACCACTGTGCCTTTGCCGCGCGCCGCATCTTATTCCTTGGCGGGATCGGTCGGCGCGGGCTGGCGCAGACGGATGTGCAGTTCGCGCAATTGCTTCTCGTCCACCGCAGACGGCGCCTGTGTCAGCAGACACTGCGCACGCTGGGTCTTGGGGAAGGCGATCACGTCGCGGATGGATTCGGCACCGGTCATCATGGTGACGATGCGGTCCAGACCGAAGGCCAGGCCGCCGTGCGGGGGCGCGCCGTATTGCAGTGCATCGAGCAGGAACCCGAACTTGAGCTGGGCTTCTTCCGCGCCGATGTTGAGTGCGCGGAACACCTGGCTCTGCACGGCCTCTTTGTGGATACGCACCGAGCCGCCGCCGATCTCCCAGCCGTTCAGGGCGAGGTCATAGGCCTTGGCCAGACACTTGCCCGGATCGGTCTCGAGGAACTGCAGATGCTCGTCCTTGGGCGCGGTGAACGGATGGTGGCAGGCGTTCCAGCGCTTGGCTTCGTCGTCGTACTCGAACATGGGGAAGTCCACCACCCAGATCGGCTCCCACGCCTTGCCGTTGGTGTAGCCCTTCTCGTGACCGATCTTGCTGCGCAACGCGCCGAGTGCGTCGTTGACGATCTTGGCCTTGTCCGCACCAAAGAAGATGATGTCGCCGTTCTGCGCACCGGTGCGCTCGATGATGGTCTTCAGTGCGGCCGCATGCAGGTTCTTGACGATGGGCGACTGCAGGCCGGTCTCATTCAACTGGGTGATGTCGTTGACCTTGATGTAGGCCAAGCCCTTGGCGCCGTAGATGCCGACGAACTTGGTGTACTCGTCGATCTCGCCGCGCGAGAAAGTACCGCCGTTGGGCACACGCAGTGCCGCGACACGACCATTCTCCGAATTCGCCACACCGGCGAACACCTTGAACGCCACATCCTTCACCGCGTCGGTGACTTCGGTGATTTCCAGCGTGACGCGCATGTCCGGCTTGTCGGAGCCGAAACGCGCCATCGCTTCGCCGTAACCGATGCGTGGGAACGGGTTGGGCAACACCACATTGAGCACTTCCTTGAACACGGTGCGGATCATCTCTTCGGTGAGATTCATGATCTGCTCTTCCGACATGAAGGAAGTCTCGATATCCACCTGGGTGAATTCGGGCTGGCGGTCGGCGCGCAGGTCTTCGTCGCGGAAGCATTTGGTGATCTGGTAATAACGGTCGTAGCCCGCCACCATCAGCAATTGCTTGAACAGTTGCGGTGATTGCGGCAAGGCGAAGAACTCGCCGGCATGCACGCGCGACGGCACCAGGTAGTCGCGGGCGCCTTCCGGCGTGGACTTGGTCAGCATCGGTGTCTCAATGTCGATGAAGCCCTTGTCGTCAAGGAAGCGGCGGAACGCGCGCGCTGTCTGGTAACGCAGCATCATGTTCTTCTGCATCTGCGGACGGCGCAGGTCGATCACGCGGTGGGTCAGGCGCACGTTCTCGGACAGGTTTTCGTCGTCGAGCTGGAACGGCGGAGTGACCGAGACGTTCAGCACTTCGATCTCGTGGCAGAGGATCTCGACTTCGCCGCTGGGGATGTTCTTGTTCTCGGTGCCTTCGGGACGGCGGCGCACGCGGCCGGTGATCTTGAGCACGAATTCATTGCGCACCGATTCGGCGATGGCGAACATGTCGGCACGGTCCGGGTCGCACACGACCTGGGCCAGACCTTCGCGGTCGCGCAGGTCGATGAAGATCACCCCGCCGTGGTCACGGCGACGGTGGGCCCAACCGCACAGGGTGACGGTCTGGCCGAGGTTGGTAACGTTGAGTTGTCCGCAATAATGTGTACGCATAAGTGGTTCAGTTCAGGTCGATCAGAAAATTAAAAGGGATTTTATTTGTTGAGTCCGGCAAGTTGGGCTGCGTTCTCCGGCGTGGTCACCACTCCCATGGAGATGATGGCCTTGAAGGCCGCGTCCACGCTGATATCCAGCTCGATGGTCTCGGATTTTTTCACGTAGAAGTAGAAACCGTTCACCGGGCTGGGCGTGGTGGGAATGAACACGCCGACATACTCGCCGTCGAGTTTGCGCTTCACTTCGGCCGGCACACTGGTCAGGAAGGCCAGCGACCACGCCTCGGGATGCGGGTAGCGTACCAGCAACACCTTGCGAAAGGCATGGCCGCTGTCCGACAGCAGGGTGTCGCTGACCTGCTTGACGCTGTTGTAGATGGCATTGACGAAGGGGATGCGGCGCAACATGCCGTCCCAGTAAGCCAGCAGGCGCTGGCCGAACACGTTGCGCACCAGCAGGCCTGTTCCCATCACCACCACGCCCGTCAGGATGACGCCGAGGCCGGGGATATGCACGCCGAGCAGTTCATCCGGATGCCATTGCGACGGCAGCAGGCTCAGGGTCAGGTCCAGCGAACCGATGATGAGGTTCAGCACCCACAGGGTGATACCCAGCGGGACCCACACCAGCAAACCGGTCAGCAGGTATTTCTTCACGAATGGGTACCGGCCGCCGGGCAGGATGCGCAGGTGGACGGCTCGCACTGGGCCGGTTTGTTCTTGAAGTCGGTGGCGTAATAGCCGTTACCCTTGAGCTGGAAACCGGCAGCACTGAGCTGCTTGGTAAAAGTCTCTTTGCCGCATTCCGGGCAAGTGGTCAGCGGTGCATCGCTGATCTTCTGCATCACGTCTTTTTGCGTACCGCAACTGCTGCAGCGATATTCGTAAATAGGCATGGATCGCTCCTGTCATTTGAAAGGGGCGCATTATACCCTGCGCCCTCCCTGTGACAGAAGCATGTTTATCGCAGCAAAGTCTCCGCAATGCGCTGGCTGGCCTGCCCGTCGCCGCGGGGATTGCGATGGGATGCGAAGGCCCGATAGTAGGACTCGTCGTCCAGGAACATGGCACATTCGCGCAGGATGTGTTCGGTATCCGTCCCCACCTGCTTGATGCTGCCGTCATCGTCTGAGCCCATGTGCTCGCCCACATCCCGCATCACCAGCACCGGCTTGCCCAGCGCAAGCACATCGTCCTGAGCATCGTCGGAATCGGTAAGGATGAGATAGGCCGCCTGCATCAGATAGACTTGGTGCAGATAGTCCTGCTGTTCGATGACCGTGATGCCGGGATGGTCGGCGAACACCATGTCGGCGATGTCGCGCATCTGCGGCTCGGGATGCGCCGGATAGATGACCTGCACATCGGGGCGCATCGCCAGTCGCTTCAGTGCACGGCATATGTTCTCAAACTGGTCGGGAGAATAGTCGCGCCGGTATCCGGTGACGAAGACCAGCCGCTTCTCCGGATCGATGCCGGGAAAGGCCGCCGCCAGGCCGGCTTGCAAACTCTGATCGTCGCGGATGCGCTCGATCACCATCAGCAGTGCATCGACTGCCGTGCTGTCGGTGACGTAGATGTTCTCCGCCGCGACACCTTCCTTAAGCAATCGGTCACGCGCTGTCTCGGACACGACGAAATAGTGGGTGGCGACCAGATCGATGACCTGCGGATTCGCCCCGTCCGCAGCGTGATGATGCAACTCATAAAGGCGCAGACCGTTCCCCAGATTGCCATACGCCGCCTGCCGCCGGAAAGCAGCCATCGCCACGCCGGCATCACCCTGAACCAGCACGCAATCGGGCTTGTGGACGCGGATGAACCCAGCGATCTCCTGGGCGATCTCCTCGTTCGACTGACCGTCTATCCCGCCCACCTCCTCGTCGGCCCGGATGCCGAAGACCGCCAGCTCCCGGGCGATCTGCTGCCCATGCGGGGAAGCGATGCAGACGATGGTCTGCATCGACGGCACCCTTTGCAACAAGCGAATCAGCGGCGCGATGCGGATCGCCGCCGGGCGCGTGCTGACCACGGCAAGTATCTTGCGCATCTAGGCGTTACAGCCGAGCGAGACAAGCACGCCGCCGCTTCTTGAAACCTCACTCTGCCCAGCCACGTCCAAGCCGGCTGCGTGCGTTTTCATGGAGAACACGCCATACAGAAGTAAAAATACAATCCAAAGCCATACCGATTTCATGCGCTCTCCCTCATTTAGCCCTCAAGCCCCCATATGTTTTGGGAGTCCGGGAGAGCTATCGCAACAAACGTGCCACAGCTGCAGAGCTGACGGAATGGGTGAAACAGAAGAGATTCAGCGGGAACATATCGGAATGTCGGCGATGCGCGGACAATGCCTGACGACCGTCAGACATCCATACTTTAAAGAGGGTTTATGCGGTTCTGTGCACCCACTGGCCGGGAGCGATCCCGTCCAGCGTCCATTCGCCGATCGCATAGCGGATCAGCCGCAACGTGGGATAGCCGACCGCGGCCGTCATGCGCCTCACCTGACGGTTGCGGCCTTCGCGGATGGCGAGTGAAAGCCAGCTGGTGGGGATCTCCTTGCGGAAACGGACCGGCGGGTCGCGTTGCCACAGACCAGCCGGCACCTCCATCAATTGCGCTTCGGCAGGCAAGGTCATGCCGTCCTTGAGCTGCACACCGCCTCGCAATCGCTGCAGCGCCGCATCATCAGGGATGCCCTCCACCTGAACCCAGTAAGTCTTGGGCAGTTTGTGCCCGGGATCAGTGATGCGATGCTGCATCTTGCCGTCGTCGGTGAGCAGCAACAGGCCTTCGCTGTCGGTATCGAGGCGACCCGCGGGATAAACCGCGGGAACGGCGATATAATCCGCGAGCGTCGGGTGCATCCCGTCAGGACTGAACTGGCAGATCACGCCATAGGGTTTGTTGAACAACAGGATGCGACTCATCTTACTTTTTCGACTTTTCCGGAAACCAAAATGACAACCCCAAAGATCATCTACACCCTGACCGATGAAGCACCGCGACTGGCGACCTTCTCGCTGCTTCCCATCATACAGGCCTTCACCAAGGCGGCCGGGGTCACCGTCGAGACCAGCGACATCTCGCTGGCCGGACGCATCCTCGCGACCTTCCCAGAACAGCTGACCGCCGCGCAGAAAGTCGCGGACGGCCTCGCCGAGCTGGGCGCGCTGACGCTGAAACCGGAAGCAAACATCATCAAACTGCCGAATATTAGCGCATCGATCCCGCAACTGAAGGCAGCAATCAAGGAATTGCAGTCGCAGGGCTACAAAGTGCCGGATTTCCCCGAAGATCCGAAAACGGAAGCGGAGAAGGAGATCAAGTCGCGTTACGGCAAGGTGCTGGGCAGCGCGGTGAACCCGGTGCTGCGCGAAGGCAACTCTGACCGCCGCGCCGCCGCGTCGGTGAAGAGTTATGCGCAGAAACATCCGCACCGCATGGGCAAGTGGGAGAAGACCTCGAAGACCCGCGTGGCACACATGAGCAGCGGCGATTTCTACGGCAGCGAAAAATCGGCGACCGTACTGGAAGCGACCACCACCCGCATCGAGTTCGCGGGCAAGGACGGCAAGACCACCGTGCTCCGCGACATGCTGAAACTCAAAGCGGGCGAAGTGATCGACTCCGCCGTGATGAGCCGCAAGGCCCTGCGCCAGTTCTACGCCGAGCAGATCGCCGCGGCGAAGAAAGAAGATGTGCTGCTGTCGCTGCATCTGAAAGCTACCATGATGAAGGTGTCCGACCCCATCATGTTCGGCCATGCCGTCTCCGTGTTCTTCCAGAAGGTGTTCGACAAGCACGACGCGCAGCTCAAGGAGATGAGCGTCAACGTCAACAACGGTTTCGGCGACATGGAAGCCAAGGTGTTGGCCATGCCGGAAGCCAAGCGCGCCGCGCTGGTGGCCGACATCGCCGACTGCTTCCGCAACGGCCCCGCGCTGGCGATGGTGAATTCAGACAAGGGCATCACCAACCTGCACGTGCCCAGCGACGTGATCGTCGATGCCTCCATGCCGCCGATGATCCGCGACGGCGGCAAGATGTGGGGTGCCGATGGCAAGGCCTACGACACACTGGCGATGATCCCCGACCGCTGCTACGCGGGCATCTATGTCGCCACGGTCGAAGACTGCAGAAAGAACGGCGCGCTCGATCCCGCCACCATGGGCTCGGTGCCCAACGTCGGCCTGATGGCGCAGAAAGCCGAAGAGTACGGCTCGCATGACAAGACCTTCGAGATGACAGGCGACGGCGTGGTGCGCATCGTCGATGCGAACGGAAAAGTCCTGCTGGAGCAGAACGTCGAACAGGGCGACATCTTCCGTGCCTGCCAGACCAAGGATGCCCCGATCCAGGATTGGGTGAAACTGGCCGTCACGCGCGCGCGCTTGAGCAACACGCCCGCCATCTTCTGGCTGGACAAGAACCGTGCGCATGATGCGCAGATCATCGCCAAGGTGGAGAAGTACCTCAAGGATCACGACACCGGCGGTCTGGACATCAAGATCATGGAACCGTCCGATGCCTGCCGCGCAACGCTGGCGCGCGCGCGCCAGGGCAAAGACACCATCTCCGTCACCGGCAACGTGCTGCGCGACTATCTCACCGATCTGTTCCCCATCCTCGAGCTCAACACCAGCGCGAAGATGCTCTCCATCGTGCCGCTGATGAACGGCGGCGGCATGTTCGAGACCGGCGCGGGCGGTTCCGCACCCAAGCATGTGCAGCAGTTCCAGCAGGAGAACTGTCTGCGCTGGGATTCGCTGGGCGAGTTCCTCGCACTGGGCGTATCGCTGGAGCATCTGGCGCAGAAGTTCAACAACCCCAAGGCACAGGTGCTGGCGGATACGCTGGACCAGGCGATCGGCAAGATCCTCGACAACGGCAAATCCCCCGCGCGTAAGGTGGGCGAGATCGACAACCGCGGCAGCCACTTCTACCTCGCGCTCTACTGGTCACAGGCGTTGGCTGCACAGAGCAAGGACAAGGAGATACAGGCGCGCTTCGCCTCACTGGCCAAGGCCCTGACCGACAACGCGGCGAAGATCGACAGGGAACTGCTGGCCGCACAGGGCAAACCGGTCGACATGGGCGGCTATTACCATCCGAGTTTCGACAAGACCTCGAAGGCGATGCGGCCGAGTTCTACATTCAATGCTGCACTGAGTGCCATTTGATCTGAACGCATTGCTGCAAATGAAAAAGTCCGGCGTGAAAGCGCCGGACTTTTTTTATATAGGCCAAAAGATATAGATAGCGGCCTATACCTTTTGCCCCACAAACAAAAAGCCCGACGTTTTCACGTCGGGCTTTTTTTCACACCTCAAACAGGAATTAACCCGCTTGGATGTTGGAGGCTTGCTTGCCCTTCGGACCTTGAACAACTTCGAAAGTCACTTTCTGACCTTCTTTGAGCGACTTGAAGCCGCTCATGTTGATCGCGGAGAAGTGCGCGAAAAGATCTTCGCTGCCGTCATCGGGAGTAATGAAACCGAAACCCTTTGCGTCGTTGAACCACTTTACAGTACCGTTTGCCATGCTTTGCTTCCTTACAAAAAACGACGGGTGGAAATCCCGTCAAATTGTTTGAATTCCAAGATCGCAAATGGGACCGCACATGGCAAAACCAGCACTAGCAGATACTTTGATTCAAACACCCGAGCGCTTTTTACCCCAGTTGAACTTGTAACGTCAAGCGCTAAATAAGATTTATTTTCGAATTGACTTGAAAATCCCATTCTAATCGTCAAATATGCAACTGAGTACAGGGCGAGAATAGCGAACGATGGCAACCAGACAAGAAAACGTAAACCTGCTGGAACGTAGCAAGACCAAACCGCCCAAGCTGTATAAGGTGGTACTGATAAACGACGATTTCACCACGATGGAGTTCGTGATCGAAGTTCTGAGAACGTTTTTTTCGATGGGCCAGGAACGCGCGACGCAAGTCATGCTCCAAATACACAATGAGGGATCGGCCGTATGCGGCCTGTACCCCAAAGACATCGCCGAGACCAAGGTGAATCAGGTATCGGCGTTTGCAACGCAGCACGGGCATCCGTTACGATGCCACATGGAGGAAAATTAAAAATGATCGCGCAAGAACTGGAAGTCAGCCTGCATCTGGCCTTTGTCGAAGCCCGCCAGAAACGGCACGAGTTCATCACCGTCGAGCACTTGCTGCTGGCGATGCTGGACAATCCTTCCGCCGCGCATGTGTTGCGTGCCTGCGGCGCGGATATAGAAGAATTGCGCGCGGTGCTGGTACAGCACATCGAGACCCATACGCCGGTCGTGCCCGGCACCGGCGAGGTCGACACCCAGCCCACCGTCGGATTCCAGCGCGTGATACAGCGCGCCATCCTGCACGTGCAGTCCACCAACAAGAAGGAAGTGACCGGCGCCAACATCCTCGTTGCCCTGTTCGGCGAGAAGGAATCGCATGCGGTGTATTTCCTCAACCAGCGCGCCATCACCCGCCTCGACGTGGTGAACTACATCGCGCACGGCATCAACAAGACCGCCGAAGCGCAGCATTCGACGCAAAAGACCGGAAACGAGACTGAAGAAGAACAGGACAGCAAAGGCGATAGCGCGCTGAAGAACTACACGCTGGACCTCAACGCCCATGCACTCGCGGGCAAGGTCGATCCGCTGATCGGGCGCGACACCGAGCTGGAACGCGTGATCCAGACGCTGTGTCGCCGCCGTAAGAACAATCCCTTGCTGGTGGGTGAAGCCGGCGTGGGCAAGACCGCAATCGCCGAAGGGCTGGCACGCCGCATCACCGAAGGCGATGTGCCGGAGATCCTGAAGGAAGCCCACGTCTATGCATTGGACATGGGTTCGCTGTTGGCAGGGACGAAATATCGCGGCGATTTCGAGCAGCGCCTGAAAGCGGTGTTGAAGGAACTCAAGGACAATCCGAACGCAGTGCTGTTCATCGACGAGATCCACACCCTGATCGGTGCCGGTGCGGCCTCCGGCGGCACCATGGATGCCTCCAATCTGCTCAAACCCGCCCTGTCGAGCGGCGTGCTGAAATGCATAGGTGCGACCACCTATCAGGAATATCGCGGCATCTTCGAGAAGGATTCTGCGCTGTCGCGTCGTTTCCAGAAGATTGACGTGTCCGAACCTTCGGTGGAACAGACCATCGAGATCCTGAAGGGATTGAAGTCGCGCTTCGAGGACCACCACAGCATCAAGTACAGCGCCGCCGCCCTCACCAGCGCTGCAGAGTTGTCTTCACGCTTCATCAATGACCGCCACTTGCCGGACAAGGCCATCGACGTACTGGACGAAGCCGGTGCTGCGCAACGCATCCTGCCGAAATCCAAGCAGAAAAAGATCGTAGGCAAGCACGAGATCGAAGAGATCATCGCCAAGATTGCCCGCATCCCCACGCGCACCGTGTCGCACGATGACAAGAACGCACTGAAGAACCTGGATAGAGACCTGAAGGCAACCGTGTTCGGTCAGGACAAGGCGATCGATATGCTGGCCCGCGCCATCAAGATGTCGCGCAGCGGTCTCGGCAACCCGCAGAAACCCATCGGCAGCTTCCTGTTCTCCGGCCCCACCGGTGTCGGCAAGACCGAGGTGGCGCGCCAGCTGGCCTACATCATGGGCATGCCCATCCACCGCTTCGACATGTCCGAATACATGGAACGCCATGCCGTGTCGCGCCTGATCGGCGCCCCGCCCGGCTATGTCGGTTTCGACCAGGGCGGTCTGCTCACCGAAGCCATCAGCAAGCAGCCGCATTGCGTGTTGCTGCTGGACGAGATCGAAAAAGCGCACCCGGACATCTTCAACATCCTGCTGCAGGTGATGGATCACGGCACGCTCACCGACAACAACGGGCGCAAGGCCGATTTCCGCAACGTGGTCATCATCATGACCACCAACGCGGGCGCCGAGGCTTTGAACAAGAGCAGCATGGGTTTCACCAAGACCTCCTCGGTCGGCGACGAGATGGCGGACATCAAGAAGATGTTCACCCCGGAATTCCGCAACCGTCTGGATGCCATCGCCTCCTTCGCCTCGCTGTCGAAGGATGTCATCCTGCGCGTGGTGGACAAGTTCCTCATACAGCTCGAAGAACAGCTGCACGAGAAGAAAGTGGATGCCGTCTTCACCGATTCACTCAAGGACTACCTCGCCGAAAACGGCTTCGACCCGTTGATGGGCGCCCGCCCGATGGCGCGCCTGATCCAGGACACCATCCGCTCCGCACTGGCTGACGAACTGCTGTTCGGCAAGCTGGCGAACGGCGGCAAGGTCACCGTGGATGTGAAGGACGGCAAGGTGGTGCTGGAGTTCGAAGAAGAAGTTGTGCCCGCCTGATTCAAGTTACAGGGGGCGTTTCGCCCCCTCCCCCACCGGCCCGCTCCACTTCGGCTCTCTCGTCGCCGCCATCGGCAGTTATCTCGACGCAAAACATCATCACGGCACCTGGCTGGTGCGCATGGAGGACCTCGATACGCCGCGTTGCATACCGGGCGCAGCAGAAGACATTCTGCGCACGCTGGAGCTGTTCGGGTTACATAGCGACGAGCCTGTGATCTACCAGAGCCGGCGTACCGCGGCTTACGAGGAGGCATTGCAGCAATTGCAGAGCAGTGACGCGTCTTACCCGTGTTGCTGTACACGCAGGGAGATCGCGGATTCTGCGCTGCACGGCATTGAGGGATTCGTCTATCCGGGGACTTGCCGCAACGGCATGGCACATCAGCGCGCGACACCAGCTTGGCGTGTACGCACCGACCTCACCCCTTCCCCAGTCGAGTTCATCGATGCCTTGCAAGGCCGCATTTCACAGAATCTTGTGAAAGAGATCGGTGACTTCGTAGTGAAGCGCGCCGACTGCTTGTTCGCCTATCAACTGGCGGTGGTGACGGACGATGCGTTCCAGAACATCACGCATATCGTGCGCGGTGCCGACCTGCTGGCTTCCACACCGCGCCAGATATATCTGCAGCATCAGCTGGGATTGCCGATACCGCACTACATGCATCTGCCCATCGCTGTTAACGAAGCCGGGGAGAAACTGAGCAAGCAGACGCTGGCCGCGCCGGTGGATGCATCGCAGCCGGTTAAAACTTTGCTGCGCGTGCTGGAATTCCTGCGGCAGGAACCGCCCGCCAAACAAGCTGGCAGCAATATCCGGACCTTGCTGGATTGGGCGATACGAAACTGGCAGCCGCAACGGGTCGCCGGGAGTCTGATGCTCCCGGCCAACAACTAGTTGGCGCGTTGCCGACGACGATGCTTGATGAACTCAAGGATCGCCGGAATGAACGAGATGAAGATGATGACCAGGATCATCAGGGTGAGGTTGTCCTTGATGACGGGGATGTTGCCGAAGAAGTAACCCGCCAGCGTGAGGCTGCCGATCCACGACACACCGCCGATGATGCTGTACATCACATACAGGCGGTAGTTCATGGTACCGATGCCCGCCACGAAGGGTGCGAAGGTACGCAGGATGGGCAGAAAACGCGCAAAGATGACGGTCTTGCCGCCGTGCTTGTCATAGAAGGCGTGGGTCTTTTCCAGATGCTCGTGCTTGATGAGTTTCTGGCTTGCATGGTTGAGCAACCGCAACCCCAGTAACCTGCCTACCCAGTAGTTGGTATTGTCGCCCATGAACGCAGCCAGGATCAGCAGCGGCATCGCGATCTGCAGCTCCAGCGAACCCATGCCGCACAGCGCACCGATCACGAACAGCAGCGAATCACCGGGCAGGAAAGGCGCGATGACCAATCCGGTCTCGGCGAAGATGATGGCGAACAGGATGGCGTAGATCCACATGCCATATTCCTGCACCAGCGCCAGCAGGTGCGCGTCCAGATGCAGGACGATATCGATGAAGCCGGTGAGCAACTCCATCAGGGCAGGACCTCTTCAGCTTCGGTCTTCTCCGGCTTGATGAAGTCCTCGCGCGACACGCCGAACATCATCAGCAGGGGGCTGGCGACCAGCACCGAGGAGTAGATACTGAACAGGATGCCGATGGTCAGTGCCAGTGCGAAGTAATGCAGCGTCTCGCCGCCCAGGAACAGCATGGCAGTGACCATCATCTGCGTGGAAGCATGGGTGATGATGGTCCGCGACATGGTGCGGGTGATGGCGTTGTCGATGATCTCGTTGACTTCGGTCTTGCGCATCTTCTTGAAGTTTTCGCGGATCCGGTCGAACACCACCACCGATTCGTTCACCGAGTAACCCAGCACCGCCAGCACCGCCGCCAGCACCGAGAGCGAGAACTCCCACTGGAAGAAGGCGAAGAAGCCCAGGATGATGACCACGTCGTGCAGGTTGGCGATGATCGCCGCCAGACCGAACTTCCATTCAAAACGGATCCACAGATAGCCGACGATACCCAGACTGACCAGCAACAGCGCCATCGCGCCGTTCTCGACCAGGTCCTTGCCGACCTGCGGGCCGACGAACTCTACGCGGCGCAGTTCCACGCTGGCATCCTGCTGACGCAAAGTCTCGACCACATGTTCGCTAAGCTTGGCGCCCATGGTGTTCTGCTTCAGCGGCACCTGGATCAGCACGTCATGGCTGCTGCCGAAGTTCTGCACCAGCGAGTCCTTCAGTCCGACGCCGGCGAGCTGCTCGCGCACCTTGTTGATGTCCGCAGGCTGGGCGTAATGCACTTCCATCACCGTACCGCCGGTGAAGTCGACACCGAAGTTCAGACCTTTGGTGGCCAGGAAGAACACGGCCAGCAGGAAAGTCACCAGCGAGATGCTGGTGGTCACTTTCCCGTAGCTCATGAACGGGATGTCTTTCTTGATGCGGAAGAATTCCATTGTCGTATCCCCTTAGCCGATCGCGACTTTGCTCAGTCGCGTCTTGCGGCCATAGATCAGATTGACCAGCATGCGCGATACCATCACCGCGCTGAACATCGAAGTCAGGATGCCCAGACACAGCACCACGGCGAATCCCTTGATCGGACCGGAACCGAACATGAACAGCGCGATACCGGCGATCAGTGTGGTGATGTTGGAGTCGAGGATGGTGGCGAACGCGTTCTCGTAACCCGCATGGATCGCCGCTTGCGGCGGCACGCCGTTGCGCAGTTCCTCGCGGATACGCTCATTGATCAGCACGTTGGCGTCGATCGCCATACCCAGCGTCAGCGCGATGCCAGCCATACCGGGCAAAGTAAGCGTGGCCTGCATCATCGACAGCAGGGCGACCAGCAGCAACAGGTTGGCACCCAGCGCCAGCACCGACACGGAGCCGAACATCAGGTAATAGACGATCATGAAGATGGCGATGGCGATGAAACCGATCTTGGTCGAATCGAAACCGCGTTTGATGTTGTCCGCACCCAGGCTGGGGCCGATGGTGCGCTCTTCGATGATCTCCATCGGCGTCGCCAGGGCACCGGCGCGCAACAGCAGCGCGGTGTCGTTGGCTTCCACCGTGTTCATCCTGCCGCTAATCTGCACACGCCCGCCGCCGATCTCTTCGCGGATGACCGGCGCGGTGACCACTTCGCCCCTGCCCTTCTCGAACAGGATGATGGCCATGCGCTTGCCGACGTTCTCGCGCGTCGCATCCTTGAACTTGCGCGCGCCCTTCGCATCCAGATTGATATGCACGGCCGGCTCGTTGTTGCGGCTGTCGAAACCGGGCTGCGCGTCGTCGATGCTGTCGCCGGTCAGGATCACGCTCTTCTTCACCAGCAACAGCGAACCGTCGCTGTCCTTGAATATCTCAGTGCCGAACGGTGCGACCGACCCAGAACCGATCTGACGCTCATCGTCGACCAGACGCACTTCCAGCGTGGCGGTGCGGCCAAGGATCTCCTTGGCACGCGCCGTATCCTGCACGCCGGGCAGTTGCACCACGATGCGGTCCGCACCCTGCTGCTGGATCACCGGCTCGGCCACGCCCAATTCGTTGACGCGGTTGCGCAGGGTGGTCAGGTTCTGCTGGATCGCCGCTTCCTGGATGCGCAACTGTTCCTGCTGCTTGAGACGGCCATGCAACAAAAATTCGCCGCCCGCTTCGCTGCTGTTGAATTCCAGCCCGGCGAAACGCTGTTTGAGCTCTTCCTCGCCTTTGCTGCGCGCATTGGCATCCCGGAACTTGGTGGTGACGACGCTGCCGTCACGACTCACACCGGAGTAAGCGATGTTCGCTTCGCGCAGGGTGCTGCGGATATCGCCGGAAGACGATTCCAGCGCCTTGTCCAGAGAGCCCTTCATATCCACCTGCATGAGAAAATGCACGCCGCCGCGCAAGTCCAGACCCAGATACATCGGCAAGGCGTTGAAATAGTCCGGCAGCCATTGCGGCGAACGCGATAACAGGTTCAACGCAACCATGTAGTCCTCGCCCAGTTGCGTCTGCAACACGTCCTTGGCCTTCAACTGGGTATCGGTATCGGCGAAACGCGCCTTGACGCTGGTGGCATCCAGAGAAACCACCTCGGGCGCCAGTTGTGCCGACTTCAGCACCTCATCCACCCGAGCCAGCAGTGCCGCGTCCGCTTTGAGGCTCGAGCGCAGCGGTAACACCTGCACCGCGGGCGACTCGCCGTAGAAGTTGGGCAGGGTATAGACCAGGCCCATCACCAGCGCAAACAGGATCAGCAGGTATTTCCAGAGCGGATATTGGTTCATTTCAGCACCTTGGCTTGCGGCAGAAGGGAAGCACGTGGCTTAGATAGATTTGATCGTGCCTTTGGGCAGAACGTTCTGGATTGCCATCTTCTGCACTTGCATAACGACGTTGTCGGCGACCTCGATGGCCACGTTCTCTTCACCGACCTTGGTCACTTTGCCCAGCACGCCGCCGATGGTGACGACTTCGTCGCCCTTTTGCAGCGCTTCCATCAAAGCTTTGTGTTCCTTGGCACGCTTCTGTTGCGGGCGCAGGATGAGGAAATAGAACACCGCCAGCAAGGCGACCAGTGGCAAAAATTCGAGGAAACCGCCACCCTGTGGGGCTGCTGCTGCACCTTCTGCGTACGCGTTGCTGATGAACAATTCGCTGATAGAAACCATGACTACTCCTCCTTGAAGATCGGGTTATTAAAAATCAAAGGCGCGCATTCTAACACGGAAGAGATGACGGTTCAGTTACCCCCGGCAGCCCGCGCCACACGGAACGCTTCCTGGAACTCGGCATAGCGCCCGGCCTCGATGGCGGCACGGATATCACGCATAAGTTCTTGGTAATAATGCAGATTGTGGATGGTGTTGAGGCGCGCGCCGAGGATCTCGCCGAGACGGTGCAGATGGTGCAGATAGGCGCGGCTGAAGTTGCGGCAGGTGTAGCAGGTGCAGCGATCATCCAGCGGACGGGTATCCATGCGGTATTGCGCGTTCTTGATGCGCACGTCGCCGAAACGGGTGAACAGGTGGCCGTTGCGCGCGTTGCGCGTCGGCATCACGCAGTCGAACATATCTATGCCCTGCCCCACCGCCTCCACCAAGTCCTCCGGCGTGCCCACGCCCATCAGGTAGCGCGGCTTGTCCGATGGCAGTTGCGGTGCGGTATGTTTGAGGATGCGCAGCATGTCGTCCTTGGGCTCGCCCACCGACAGGCCTCCGATGGCGAAACCGTCGAAGCCGATGTCCTTCAGGCCGGCCAGCGACTCGTCGCGCAGGTGTTCGTGCATGCCGCCCTGCACGATGCCGAACAAGGCGTTCGGATTGCCTTCGTGCGCCTTCTTGCTGCGTTCCGCCCAGCTCAGGCTGAGACGCATGGACACGCCCGCCACCTGCTCGTCCGCCGGATAGGGTGTGCATTCGTCGAAGATCATCACGATGTCGGAATTCAGCACCTTCTGGATGCGCATGGATTCTTCCGGCGAGAGGAAGCATTTGTCGCCGTTGACCGGAGAGCGGAATTCAACCCCGCCGCCGGTGATCTTGCGCAGCTCGCCCAGGCTGAATACCTGGAAGCCACCCGAGTCAGTGAGGATGGGACCGTCCCAGCTCATGAACTGGTGCAAGCCGCCGTGTGCCGCGATGACTTCCAACCCCGGGCGCAGCCACAGGTGGAAGGTGTTGCCGAGCACGATGTGCGCGCCGATGTCTTTCAGCTCCTGCGGCGACATCGCCTTGACCGTGCCATAAGTGCCGACCGGCATGAAGGCCGGCGTTTCCAGCTTGCCGTGGACCAGCTCAACGGTGCCGCGCCGCGCGGCGCCGGAGGTGTTGTGTAAGGTGAATTTCATTGTTCTCTTTCGATCAGCATCGCATCGCCGTAACTGAAGAAGCGATATTCCTGTTCCACCGCATGACGATATGCGGCCAGCATCTTATCCATTCCGCCGAAGGCGCACACCAGCATCAGCAGCGTCGAGCGCGGCAGGTGGAAGTTGGTCAGCAGCACATCCACCACCTTGAAACGGTAGCCGGGGGTGATGAAGATGCGCGTTTCGCCCGATCCGGCCTTTAACTCACCAGTAGCCGCCGCGCTTTCCAGCGCCCGCAGACTGGTGGTCCCGACCGCGATCACGCGCCCACCTTTGGCTCGGGCTTGGGCAATGGCGTCCACCGTGGCTTGCGGAAGGACATAGCGTTCGCTGTGCATGACATGCTCTTCGATGTTCTCGGCGCGCACGGGCTTGAACGTGCCTGCACCGACATGCAGGGTCACGTAGGCGATATCCACCTTCTTGTCGCGCAGCGCCTGCAGCATGGTCTCGCCGAAGTGCAAACCGGCCGTGGGCGCCGCCACTGCACCCGGCTCGCGCGCGAACACGGTCTGGTAACGCGTCTCATCCTCGGCCCCGGCGGCATGGGTGATGTAGGGCGGCAAGGGCAGATGCCCGTGCCGCTCCAGCAGAGTCGTCACCGCTTCCGCATCTTCAAAGCGCAGATGGAAGAACTCGCCCTCGCGCCCCAGCACCTGAACGCGCACTCTTCCTGCCAATATCAGGCGACTGCCCGCCTTGGGTGCTTTGCTCACGCGCACCTGCGCGAGGACATCATGTTCATCCAGCACGCGCTCGACCAGCACCTCGACCTTGCCGCCGCTTTCTTTTTCGCCGAAAAGGCGCGCTTTCAGCACGCGCGTATCGTTCAACACCAGCAGATCATGTTCGCGCACCAGCCCGTGCAATTCGGCGAACTGACTGTCTTTCAGACCACCCCTGCCCACCTGCAACAGGCGACTGGCCCCGCGTTGTGCTGGCGGATGTTGCGCGATCAGGCGCTCGGGCAGAATGAAGTCAAAATCGTCGGTACGCATGGAAACCACGGGGGTGCGGGTAGAAAAGCGCGCATTGTAGTTGATGGAGGGGGGCGTTTCATGGATAATTCGCGCCCTTCTCGTTGCGGAGCGATGATTCCGCGGCGGTATGGGAAATACACCCAGCCGGGGTGATGGAACTGGTAGACGTGCCGGACTCAAAATCCGGTGCCTGAAAGGGCGTGGGGGTTCGATTCCCCCCCCCGGCACCAAATTGAAAGGCAGGGGCAACCCTGCCTTTTTTATTTCGTTTAAAATCCCGTCATGATCTGGAAACCACACGCCACCGTCGCCGCCGTCCTCGAACAGGACGGCAAATTCCTGCTGGTGGAAGAACATACCCCGCAGGGACTGCTATTCAACCAACCCGCCGGACACTGGGAACCTAACGAGACCCTGCCAGCCGGAGCGATGCGCGAAGCACTGGAGGAATCTGCCTACGAGTTCGAGCCGGAATTCCTGATCGGTGTCTATCGCTGGCATTCGAACGCTTCCGATACCACTTATCTGCGTTTCGCCTTCGGTGGTCGCATCCTCGCCCATCATCCGGAACGCGCATTGGATAAGGGTATCGTGCGCGCCGTGTGGATGACGCTGGACGAGATCCGTGCCACCCAGGCGCGCCATCGCAGCCCGCTGATCCTGCGCTGTGTGGAAGACTATCTCGCAGGCAAGCGCTACCCGCTCGATCTCATCACGCATTATGAGTAAAGGCTGCGTCGTCGTCGGCATGTCCGGCGGCGTGGATTCTTCTGTCACGGCACTCCTGCTGAAAGAACAGGGCTACGAGGTCATCGGCCTGTTCATGAAGAACTGGGAGGACGACGACGACAGCGAATACTGCTCCTCGCGCCAGGATCTGATCGATGCGGTCGCTGTTGCCGACACCATCGGCATCCCCATCGAGGCGGTGAACTTCGCCAAGGAGTACAAGGACCGCGTGTTCAGCTATTTCCTGCGCGAATACGAGGCCGGGCGCACACCCAACCCGGATATCCTGTGCAACTCCGAGATCAAGTTCAAAGCCTTCCTCGACCATGCCATCCGCCTTGGTGCCGAGAAGATCGCCACCGGCCACTATGCCAAGGTGCGCGAGCAGGACGGCCTGTTCCAGTTGTTGAAGGCCGACGATGACAGCAAGGACCAGAGTTACTTTCTGCATCGCCTGAACCAGCAGCAATTGTCGAAGTCCATGTTCCCGCTCGGCGACATCCCGAAGATCAAGGTGCGCGAGATCGCGCGCCAGCACAACCTGTCCAACGCCGCGAAGAAGGACAGCACCGGCATCTGTTTCATCGGCGAGCGCCCGTTCCGCGAGTTCCTCAACCGTTACCTGCCGACCAAGCCCGGCGACATGGTCACGCCGGAAGGCAAGGTGATGGGTCCGCACATGGGCCTGTCGTTCTACACCTACGGCCAGCGCCAGGGACTCGGCATCGGCGGCGGCAAGGAAGGTAGTGGTGAGCCTTGGTTCGTCGCGGGCAAGGACATGGCGAACAATCGCCTGACCGTGGTGCAGGGGCACGACCATCCTGCCCTGCTCAAGCCGGAACTGGACGCGCTGGAGATGCACTGGATCAGCGGCACCGCACCGGACACCACGCGCGCCTACGCCGCCAAGACCCGTTACCGCCAGCAGGATGCTGGATGTCGTATCACCCTGACCGGCGCCGGCTCGGCCCGTTTCAGCTTCGATGAAGCGCAGTGGGCGGTGACACCTGGACAATCGGTCGTCGCCTACGACGGGGCAGTCTGCCTCGGCGGCGGCATCATCGAGAAATGAGCAAGGAGAACAGATGACCATCAACTTGAGTCCCGAAACCATCCGCCTGCTGCTGGTGCTCGCCACCACCGTTGCGGTGCATTACCTTGCCCGCCGCGCTTTGCAGCAGGCTGAAAAAGTCGCCGCCCACACAGAGAATGTATGGGACGATTCCCTGATCGCTGCGGCACGCAAACCATTGCCGGTGTTGATCTGGGTGGGCGGCATCTCCTTCGCCCTGCATCTGTTGCATCGCCAGACCGATGAAGCGTTGCTTGAGTATGTCGCCCCCGTACGCAGCATCGCTATCGTGATCTGCATCTCCTGGTTCCTGCTCAAGCTGATCCGCGAACTGGCCGACAACATGGTCGCGGCCCGCATCCGGGCGGGCGGACATGTGGACCGCACCACCGTTGACGGGCTGGGCAAGGTGGCGCGCATCTCGGTTTTCGTCGTTGCCGCCATGGCGGTGATGCAGACACTGGGTTTCAGCATCTCCGGCGTGCTGGCCTTCGGCGGCATGGGCGGCATCGCGGTCGGCTTCGCTGCCAAGGACCTGCTGGCCAACTTCTTCGGCGCACTGATGATCCACCTGGATCGACCGTTCAACGTCGGCGATGCGGTACGTTCGCCGGACAAGAACATCGAAGGCTGGGTCGAGCAGATCGGCTGGCGCCAGACCATCATCCGCTCACCGGACAAGACGCCGCTTTATGTCCCCAACTCGTTGTTCACCTCTATCGTGGTGGAGAATCCCTCGCGCATGTCGCACCGCCGCATCCGCGAGACCATCGGCCTGCGCTACGAGGACATCGGCAGAATGGGGAACATCGTCGAGGAAGTACAAACCATGCTAAGCCAGCATCCCGACATCGACAACGAACAACCGTCTTTCGTCGCCTTCGACCAGTTCGCCGACTCGTCGATCAACTTCGTCATCCAGGCCTTCAGCAAAACCACTGAACTGAAGCAGTTCCATGCCATCAAGCAGGAGATCCTGCTGCAAGTCGCAGCCATCATCGTCCGCAATGGCGCAGACTTCGCCTTCCCGACGCGCACGGTGCTGTTGCAGCAAACGCCCGCCTGACCCCGAGCTTTCACGTAAAATGCGCACCTGAAACTTTTTCCGCCCGATACCGACATGACGCTCTCAGCCCTTACCGCCCTTTCCCCACTCGACGGCCGCTACCACGGCAAAGTCGATGCTTTGCGCCACCATTTCAGCGAATACGGGCTGATCCGCTACCGTGTGCTGATCGAGATTGAATGGCTCAAGGCGCTGGGCAACGAGGCCGGGGTCAAGGAACTGCCGCCGCTCTCTCCGGCAACCGTTGCGCATCTCGTACAACTCGCCGCAGAGTTCTCCGAAGCCGATGCCGAGCAGATCAAGACGATCGAGCGCCGCACCAACCACGACGTGAAAGCCATCGAATACTGGCTGCGCGACAAGCTCGCCGCAATCCCGGAGACCGCCAAGGCGCTGGAATTCATCCATTTCGCCTGCACCTCGGAAGACATAAACAACCTGAGCCACGCCCTGATGCTCAACCACTCGCGCAGCGAAGTGATGCTGCCCACCCTGAACGTCCTGATCGAGCGCCTGCAACATCTGGCGCACCAGCATGCCGACCTGCCCATGCTGTGCCGCACCCACGGCCAGACCGCCACCCCCAGCACGCTGGGCAAGGAGATGGCGAACGTCGTCCATCGCCTGCGTCGCGCCCACGCGCGCATCGCCGCAGTCGAAGTGATGGGCAAGATCAACGGCGCAGTGGGCAACTACAACGCGCATCTGTCGGCTTATCCCGATGTGGATTGGGAGAATTTCGCCAAGCGTTTCGTCGAAGCGCGCGGACTGGTGTTCAACCCCTACACCATCCAGATCGAGCCGCACGATTGCATGGCCGAACTGTACGACGCCTATGCGCGCGCCAACACCATCCTGATCGACCTCAACCGCGATATCTGGACCTACATCTCGCTGGGCTATTTCAAGCAGAAGGTGGTCGCGGGTGAAGTCGGCTCCTCCACCATGCCGCACAAGGTCAACCCGATCGACTTCGAGAACTCGGAAGGCAACCTGGGCCTGGCCAATGCCCTGCTGAAACACCTGTCCGAGAAGCTGCCGGTCTCGCGCATGCAGCGTGACCTCACCGACTCAACCGTGCTGCGCAACATGGGCGTGGCGCTGGGCTACACCCTGCTGGCCTACGAATCCTGTCTGCGCGGCTTGAACAAGCTGGAAGCCAACCCGCAACGTCTGGCGGAAGACCTCAACAACAGCTGGGAAGTGCTGGCCGAACCGATCCAGACCGTGATGCGCCGCTACAACATCGAGAACGCCTACGACAAGCTCAAGGAACTCACGCGCGGCAAGGGCGGCATCAACAAGGAAAGCTTGGCGGCCTTCATTCAAACGCTGGACATCCCTGCTGCCGAGAAGCAACGCCTGCAAGCGCTGAGCCCGGAGACCTATACCGGCAAGGCGGCGGAACTGGCGAAGCGCATCTGAGTCGGCTTTTCCGGCAGCACAAACAACAAGCCCCGCTCTCGCGGGGCTTGTTCATTCAGGCTGCGGCCTGGACGGGTATGTTGTCGCGCTTTTCGATGATGCGGTTGTGTTCGTCCACATACACGAGCGTGGGATGGTACTTCTGCAGTTCCAGCTCGGAATAGACAGAGAAGGCCGCGATGATGAGGATGTCGCCGGGATTGGCCTTGTGCGCTGCCGCGCCGTTGACCGAGATGGTGCGCGAACCGCGCTCGGCACGGATGGCATAAGTGCTGAAGCGTTCGCCGTTGGTGACGTTGTAGATATCGATGGCCTGATACTCCCTGATGCCGGACGCATCCAACAGGTCATCGTCGATGGCGCAGGAACCCTCGTAATGCAGTTCGGACTGCGTCACACGCACGCGGTGCAATTTGGCCTGTAGCATGGTTCGTTGCATGGTCACCTCCATCTTCCCCGATATTCGGGGGCGCGCATTATAAACATTTGGGCGCTAAAGACAAACTTCCAGATTGTCGATCAAACGGGTCTTGCCCAGCCGCGCCGCAACCACGATCACCAGTTTGCGGTCATCCTTGGTCGGCACGCCGAGATCGGACTGCTTGCGCACGGAGACATATTCCACCCCCCAGCCGCGCTTGGCAAGCGCAGCGCCCGCTTCCCGCTCCAGCGCGAGGTGATCGCTCGCGCCATTTTTCAATGATTCCCCCATCCCACGCAATGTTTGACTGAGGAAAGCCGCTTCGGTTCGCTCCTGTGGCGACAGGTACTGGTTGCGTGAGGACAAGGCCAAGCCGTCCGCCGCACGCGAAGTCTCCGCCCCCACTATCGTGATGGGCAAATTGAACTGGGTAACCATCTGCCGGATGATCGCCAGTTGCTGGTAATCCTTCTTGCCGAAGATAGCGACCTGCGGCTGCACCAGATTGAACAGCTTGAGCACCACGGTCGCCATGCCGCGAAAGTGGCCGGGGCGGAATTCGCCGCACAGTTCGCTGGCGATGGGCGGCGGTTCGACGAACAGGGTCTGCTGCTCGGGATACATATCGGCCACGGCAGGCGCAAACACCACGTCGGCCAGCCCCTGCAACTTCTCGCAGTCCGTATCCAAGGTACGCGGGTATTTGTCGAAATCCTCGTTGGGGCCGAATTGCAGCGGATTGACGAAGATGCTCACCACAACACAGCTACCCTGCTGGCGCGCGATGCGCACCAGTTCGATGTGCCCCTCGTGCAGGTTGCCCATGGTGGGCACGAAGGCGACGGCCTTCTCGTTGGCGAGACGGGCGCGCAGTTCGGATACGGAGTGGATGAGTTGCATCAGAATGAATGCTCTGCGGCGGGGAACTTGCCGGACTTCACTTCTGCCACATAGCGCGCCACCGCATCGGCGATGGAAGATGCGCCCTGCATGAAGTCCTTCACGAAGCGCGCCTTCTTGCCGGGGTAGATGCCGAGCATGTCATACACCACCAGCACCTGGCCGGAACACGCCGCGCCCGCACCGATACCGATGGTGGGGATGCGCAGTTGCTGGGTGACTTGCGCGCCAAGCGCAGCGGGAATGGCTTCGAGCACGATCATGCCCGCACCGGCCTCCTGTAACGCCTTGGCGTCCTGCAGCAGTTTTTTCGCGGCGGCATCGGTCTTGCCCTGCACCTTGTAGCCGCCGAGCTGGTTGACTGATTGCGGAGTGAGGCCGATGTGCGCACAGACCGGGATGCCGCGTGAGGTGAGGAATGCGATGGTCTCGGCCATCTCGGCACCGCCTTCGAGCTTGACCATCTCGGCACCGGCCTGCATCAATAGCACGGCATGGCCGAAGGTCTCGCGCGCACTGAACTGCGAGGTGCCGAACGGCATGTCGGCGACGACGAAAGCCTGCTGCGCGCCACTGACCACACAGGCGGTGTGATAAGCCATCTGCTCGATAGTGACCGGCAGCGTGGACTCGCGCCCCTGCACGACCATGCCCAGCGAATCGCCCACCAGCAGCACGTCCACGCCGTTCGTTTCCATCAGCGTGGCGAAGCTGGCGTCGTAGCAGGTCAGCACGGCGATCTTCTCGCCCTTGTCGCGCATGGATTGAAGTTTGCTCAGGGTCGTTCGCATATCATGCCCCCACGTTGAAATATTCCCTGCGTCCGCGCATCTTGGCGATGCGGTCGAGCAGCAGGCTGAAGTCGTCTGCATTATCCACAAAATTCAGGTGTTCGCTGTTCACCACCAGTACCGGCGCGGCATCATAGTGATGGAAGAACTCGCCGTAGCTGGCCGAGAGCCGCTCCAGATAATCGTCTTGGATGGTGCGTTCGTAGCGGTTGCCGCGCCGACGCACGCGCTCGGACAGTGTGTAAGTGGGGGCCTGCAGATAGATCACCAGATCGGGTGCGGGAGCCTGCGGTGACAGGCCCTGATAGATGGACTGGTAGAGTTTGTATTCCTGGTCGCTCAGGGTCAGCCGGGCAAACAGCGCGTCCTTCTCGAACAGGTAATCGGAGACGGTGCGGCTGCGGAACATATCCATCTGCGCCAGGTCGCGCGCTTCGTTGATGCGTTGGAACAGGAAGAACAGTTGCGTGGGCAGCGCATAGCGCGCGGGGTCCTGATAGAAGTTGGCCAGAAAGGGGTTGTCCTGCGGTTTCTCCAGCAGGGCATGTGCTTCGGCAATATCGGCCAGGCGTTGCGCAAGACTGGTCTTGCCTACGCCGATGGGTCCCTCCACCACGATGTAGCGATATTTACTCAGGGGCATTCAGATCCGCTCCAGTTTTTGCTCCGCACACGACCGCCCCGCTTCTGCCGCCGTACCCACGCCGGGGATCACGCAGTCCGGCGCGATCTCCAGCAAGGGTTGCAACACGAACGCGCGCAGGTGCATCTGCGGGTGCGGGATGGTCAGTCCGTGTTCATGATGCACCAGATCATCGTACAGCAACACATCCAGATCCAGCGTGCGTGGCGCGTTGCGGAACTCGCGCGTGCGGCCGCATTCCTGCTCCAGTGCCAGCAGCGCATCGAGCAACGCGTGCGGTGCCAGTTCCGTCTCCACCTGCGCTACCGCGTTGATGAAATCCGGCTGATCAAGATAGCCCACCGGCGCGCTGCGATACAGCGATGACTTCTTCTGCAAGCGCGTCTGCGGCAACCCGTTCAAGGCATCCAGCGCCTGCGACACCTGTGCGGCAGGATCGGACAAGTTGCTGCCCAATCCAATGAATGCAACGTGCGTCATCAATCTATCGGCAATTCGGATTGCGTCGCGGAGCCCGGCTTCTTGCTGCGGCGACGGCGTTTCTTGGGGCCGCCGGTATCCGGCAACAGCATCTCGGCGCGGCGGTCGTCGCCGGCATGCTGGAACTCTTCCCACCAGGCACCCAGCTCGGCATCCACCTCGCCGCTCTCGCACCGCAGCAGCATGAAATCGTAAGCAGCGCGGAAGCGCGGCAGGGCCAGCAAGCGCAGGGGGCGCTGTCCGCCGCGCTGTTCGAAGCGCGGCTGCATCAGCCACAGCTCTTTCATCACCGTGTCGTAGCGGCGCGGGATCGCAAGTTGCGCACGCTGCCTGTCGAGTACTTCGTCCATCGCCGCATGCATCGCCCCGATGGGTTTTTCGCCCGCATCCTGCTTGGTCTTCCACGCGGCCAGCACCTCATGCCACAGCAATGCGGCAAACAGGAATGCGGGCGAAGTGGCTTTTTCTTCGGCGATACGCTGGTCGGTGTTCTCCAGGGCCAGCATGACGAACTTCTCGCCCATCGGCTGTTCAAGGATCACGTCGAGCATGGGCAACATGCCGTGGTGCAAGTCCATCGCACGCAGTTTCTTGATGCACGGCATGGCATGACCGGACAGCAACAGCTTGAGCATCTCGTCGAACATTCGCGCTTCCGGCACGTTGTTCAGCAGCCCTTTCATCTTGGCGATCGGCGCGGCAGTGGCCGGATCGAGCTTCATGCCCAGCTTGGCCGAGAGACGCACCGCACGCAGCATGCGCACCGGGTCTTCGCGATAGCGCACTTCCGGATCCCCGATCATGCGCAGCACGTTGGCGCGAATGTCGGCATAACCGTTGTGATAATCGAATATCTCTTGCGTGGCTGGATCGTAGAACAGCGCGTTGGCGGTGAAGTCACGCCGCGCCGCATCCTGTTGCTGGTCGCCGAACTCGTTGTCGCGCAGGATGCGTCCGTGCGCGTCGGTCTCCGCGTCTTCGGCGTCGATGGCGCGGCGGAAGGTGGAGACTTCCACCGTCTCTTCGCCGAACATCACATGCACCAGGCGGAAACGCCGCCCGATGATGCGCGCGCGTCGGAACACGCGCTTCACTTCTTCCGGCGTGGCATCGGTAGCTACATCGAAATCCTTGGGTTCGCGGTCCAGCAGCAAGTCGCGCACCGCACCGCCGACCACAAAGGCCTGGAACCCGGCGGCCTGCAGCCCGTCGGTGACGCGCTTGGCGCCGTGACTGATACCGTCGCGACTAACGCCATGTTTTTCATATGGAATAACATGTGCCGCACCAACCACCCGCACCGGAGCTGATTTGCCGAATACCCGTTTGAACAGTCTTTTTATCATGGTCGAAAAAGTTGAAATCGCCGCTGGATCGCGGCGACGGGCGGAATTATACACCGCCCCCTCTCCTGCCTTGGCTCAGCGCAGGGAAATGATCGGCCAGCCTTGTTTTTGCGCGTGTTTTCGCAAGGTCTCGTCGGGATCCACGGCGACCGGATTCTTCACTTTGGAAAGCAAGGGCAGATCGTTCAGGGAATCACTATAGAACGAAGTCACGCCGAAACTCGCCCAGTTCCAGCCCCGTTCGGCCAGCCAGGATTCCATACGCGTCACCTTGCCGTCACGGAAGCTGGGGATGCCGGCGACACGACCGGTGAATTCGCCGTCCTTCTGCTCCGGATCGGTGCCGATCAGATGCTCGATGCCGAACTCGCGCGCGATGGGTGCGGTCACGAAACTGTTGGTGGCAGTGATGATCACGCACACATCGCCCGCCGTCTTGTGCTGCGCCACCAGCTGGCGCGCCTTGTCGCCCATCATCGGACGCACCTTGCGGCGCATGAACTCCTCGTGCCACTCGTCCAGCACCTTGCGCGCATGGCGCGACAATGGCTTCAACTGGAAATCGAGGAACTCGTGGATGTCCAGCGTGCCCGCCTTGTACTGCTCGTAGAACGCGAGGTTCTTCGCCTCGAACAGCTCGCGGTCGAGCACGCCCTGCTCGATCAGGAACTGCGACCACTCGAAGTCGCTGTCGCCGCTCAACAGGGTATTGTCCAGATCGAATAAAGCCAGGTTCACTACTCTCTCCTGAAACAATGAAGCCAGGCCGCTCTTGACCTGGCTTCCGATAAAACGATGTTGACGCTCAGAACGCGTAACCGATGCCGAAAGAAATGACGGGGTAGTATTTGAAGTCCTTCAGCTCGTTATCCAAATCGCTCTGTGCCGTAGCCAGATCGGCAGCAGAAACACCGGTCGCTGTCACTGTTGACTGCGGCTTGCCCTGGAACAGCACGCCGAAATCGGACTTAAACGACAGACCGCTCTTCTTTGTTTGCCCGCTCCAGCCGAAGCCCAGATAGGGCGCGACCTTGTTGAAAGTCACGGTGGAATTCATCGTGCCGGTGTAGGTAGTGCCGTTGATCGTGTAGTTGCCAACCGAGGTCAGATCGATCTTGTTGTTATTATAGACAAGGCCCGCGGTCAGGTGGGTCACACCGCTGAACAGATGCCAGTCCAGCAACAGATCCGCGCTGGACAGTTTGAGCTTGCCTTCATAGTTCACCCCTTGCGAGGTGCTGGTGTAGGTCTTGCTGAACTGGTTGAATCCCACGCGAGTCACCACCGACGAGTCCGGCGCCTGAAACCCCATCCCCAAGCCGTAGCCCAGTGTGGATACGTGCATCTCAACATCAGTCCCCGCCAAAGCAGGTGCCGAGAACGCCACCACCACTGCTGCCAACAAAATACGTTTTTTCATGTTTAGTCCCCAATCATTAAGCACAATAGCTCGGATATTATTGTTGTGTTCTGCGTGCCCTCCGCCAGCGATTCTCGCAGAATCGGCTCGGTGCGGCTAGCAAAGGTGTCAGCGCATCACTTCCTTGAGCAACGGCACCGAGGCCGCTCGTTTCAGGCGCAGGCAGTGTTCATCCAGCGCATCCAGCGTCGCCAGCAGCGAAGGCAGATCGCGACGTCCATGTCGAAGCAGATAGGTGATCACTTCGACGGGCAGTTCGAAACCGCGCGCCAGCGCATGCTGTTTCAGCGCCTGCATCTTTTCGGCATCATCCAGCGCGTGAATCTGATACACCAAGCCCCATCCCAGTCTTGTGCGCAGGTCGTCGCGCACGTTCAGATGCGCGGGGGCGGACAGGCCGCTCACCAGGAGCATGCCGCCACTCTCGCGCTGGCGGTTGTAGAGTTCGAACAAGGCAATCTGGGCGGTCTCGTCCAACTGCTCGACATCATCCACCGCCACCACTTGTGCGGCTTCGGGCACTCCGCCGCAGGCATAGGTCGCCGCCAGACCGGATACCTGCGCCATGCCGACAGCCGCTTGCAACAAGTGGCTTCTGCCCGCGCCGTCCTCACCCCAGATATATAGTCCGCGCTCCCCTTGTTGCGCAACCAACGCTTGGCGCAGTACGGCAAGCAGTTCGGCGTTGCGCCCGGCGACGAAGTTATCCAAGGTGGGAGTCCACGCGGGCGCGATGCCCAGCAACAATTGTGTCATATCACTTGCGGTACAAGGCGCTGGTCAGATACCAGCCTTTGAAATGACGCAACCCGACCAGCAGCATCGCCGAGATCGGCAGCGCCAGCAGTACGCCAAAGAATCCGAACAGCTGGCCGAACGCGAGCAGCGCGAAGATCACCCCCAGCGGATGCAGGCCGATACGGTCGCCGACCAGCTTCGGCGTCACCACCACGCCTTCCAGCAACTGGCCGGCGGCGAACACGCCCCACACCAGCAGCACGCCGGTGAAGGAATCGAACTGCGTCAGCGCGACCATGGTGGCCAGCGTGAGTCCGATGATCGCGCCCAGATAGGGCACGAACACCAGCATGCCGCTCACGATGCCGATGGGCAGGGCGAACTGCATCCCGGCCAGCATCAGCGCCAGCGCGTAGAACACACTCATCAGCACCATCACCGACAGCTGGCCGCGCAGGAACTCGGCCAGGATCACGTCCACCTCGCCGGTGATCTCCACCGTCTTGGCATGCCAGCGGCGCGGGATGATGCCGTCAATGCGCTCCAGCAACTGCGGCCAGTCGCGCAACAGATAGAACATCACCAGCGGGATCAGCAGCAGGTTCATCACGATCGCGATCAGGGTCGAACCGCCGCTGCTCAGCCAGGGCAGCAGGCTGGCCGAGACACCACCCGCGCTCTGCCAGTGTTCGCTCAGCAACTCCTTGAAGGTCGCCACATCCCATTGCACGGCGACGCCAAAGTATTGTTCCAGCAACGGCAGCAGGCGCTGGCGGATGACATCCAGCAACTCCGGCAACTTGGTCATCAGCATGCCCGATTCGTAGCGCAGCAGCGGCAACAGGATCAGCAGTAGCGCAACCAGAGCGCCGAAAAGCAAGACCATCACCAGCGCCGTGGCCGAGGTACGCGACATGAAGCGCCATTTGGCCGAGCGGGCGACCAGCGGTTGCAGGATATAAGACAGGATGCCCGCCGCCAGGAATGGCGTCAGCACGGGGTCGAGCAGATACAGCAGCCAGGCCAAAGCTGCCGCTGCGGCCAGCCAATACAGTGCCACGAAGCGTTCATGAGTCATTTCAGGTAAAATCCGCAGTTGGAAAATTGTGCTGCACTTTACCTTCTGGAAAGCGAGAACTCAACTTGAATACCCCCTCCAACAGCCTGTCCTATCGCGATGCGGGCGTCGATATCGACGCGGGCGACCAACTGGTCGAGAACATCAAACCCTTTGCCAAGCGCACCATGCGCCCGGAAGTCCTCTCCGGCATCGGCGGTTTCGGCGGTCTGGTCGAGATCTCGAAAAAATATAAAGAGCCGGTACTGGTGTCCGGCACCGACGGCGTGGGTACCAAACTCAAACTGGCATTCGAGCTGAATCGTCACGACACCGTTGGTATCGACCTCGTCGCCATGAGCGTGAACGACATCCTGGTACAGGGTGCCGAGCCGCTGTTCTTCCTCGACTATTTCGCCTGCGGCAAGCTGGACGTGCCCGCCGCCACCGAAGTCATCAAGGGTATCGCCAAGGGTTGCGAAGATTCCGGCTGTGCGCTGATCGGTGGCGAGACCGCCGAGATGCCCGGCATGTACCCGGTGGGCGAATACGACCTGGCCGGTTTCGCGGTCGGCGTGGTGGAAAAGAGCAAGATCATCACCGGCGAACACATTGTCGCGGGCGACGTGGTGCTGGGACTGGCTTCCAACGGTGCCCACTCAAACGGCTATTCGCTGGTACGCAAAATCATCGAGCGCAGCAAACCCGACCTGAACGCCAAATTCGACGGCGAGCGCACGCTGGCCGACTGCATCATGGCTCCCACCCGTCTGTACGTGAAACCGCTGCTAAGCCTGATGCAACAGATCACCGTCAAAGGCATGGCACACATCACCGGCGGCGGCATCACCGAGAACGTGCCGCGCGTGTTGCCGCAGAACGTCGTCGCCGACATCGACAGCAAGACCTGGCAGATGCCCAAGCTATTCGATTGGCTGCGCGAAGGCGGCAACGTCGAAGCGCAGGAGATGTTCCGCACCTTCAATTGCGGCATCGGCATGGTGGTGGTGGTCGCGGCGGCTGATGCGGATGCGGCGATCAAGCATTTGCAGTCCACGGGCGAAACCGTGTCGCGCATCGGCGTCATCCGCGCACGCAAGGGCGACGAGCACCAGACCCAAGTACGCTAAGCCGTGAAACGCATCGTCATCCTCATCTCTGGCCGCGGCAGCAACATGCAGGCGCTGCTGGAGGCGAAGCTGCCATGTGAGATCGCGGCGGTGATCAGCAACCGCGCCGATGCACAGGGGCTGGCGTCCGCCAGTGCACACGGCATCGCCACCGCGGTGGTGTCGCACAAGGACTACGCCGACCGCGCCGCTTTCGATGCGGCATTGGCCAAAATCATTGATGGATACGCGGCCGATATCGTCGTGCTGGCCGGATTCATGCGCATCCTCACCGACGGCTTCGTCGAACGCTACGCCGGCCGCCTCATCAACATCCACCCCTCGCTGCTCCCCGCCTATCCCGGCATCGACACGCACGAGCGCGCATTGCACGACGGCATCAAGGTCCACGGCTGCACGGTACATTTCGTCACCCCAACGCTGGACCACGGCCCCATCATCATCCAGGCGGCGGTGCCGGTGCTGCGCGACGACACGCCGCAAAGCCTGTCCGCCCGCGTGCTGTGCGAGGAGCACCGCATCTATCCGCAAGCACTGTGCTGGTTGTGCCTGAACCAGGTGTGGCTGGACGAACATGGCCGTGTCGCCAGCGACCGCCTGGAACAGCCGGGCGCACCGCTGATCTCCCCGGGGCTGGAATGAGCATGCGCCCGATAGTTGCTCTGCTGCTTTGTTGTGTCGCGCCGACGCTGTTCGCGGCACCGCCCACACGCATCGAAGCCAGCTACGACATCTCCACCAAAGGCATCAAGGTCGCCGAGATCAAGGAACGCTTCACCCGCACCGGCTCCCAGTACCGTATCGAGAGCATCACCAAGCCGGTAGGTCTGCTGGCGCTGTTCAAGCCAGACACGCTGCAGGTCGTCAGCGAAGGTACCATCACCAAACAGGGCCTGCGGCCGCTGCATTTCCTGTACAAGCGTTCACAGGAAACGATCAAGAACACGGCGGCGGATTTCGACTGGAACCAGTCGACCCTGATGCTCAGCGACCGCTACGGACAGCACTTCGAGCCCTTGCCCGCAGGTACCCAGGACCGCCTGAGCGTGCAATACCAGTTCCGCTATGTGTCATTCCTGCGCGACCGCAAGGACATGACCGTGCACATCACCAACGGCAGCAAGATCGACAAGCGCCAGTACCAGATCTATCCCCGGCAGACGCTGGATGTCCCGCTCGGCACGCTGGAAACCCTCTACCTGAGCACCCCGCCGCAGGAAACAGCCTGGAAGACCGAGATATGGCTGTCGACCGAGAATGGCAACTTTCCCTGCAAGATCGTCTTGACTGAGGACAACGGCGACCAACTGACACAAGTCCTCACCGCCTTGAGTATCACCCAGTGAACCTGAAGCTGGACAAACCGTCGCGCCGCATCAGCTTCGCCGTCGGCGTTTCGATCCTGCTGCACTTGCTTGCGCTTTGGGGGCCGGAAGTCCGCCTGCCACAATTCAAGTCCTCACTGCCGCCCTTGGTCGCGAAACTGGAGGCTTTGCCCGCCGCTACAGCAAAGCCGAAGCGCAAACCAAAACCAGCCGCACCCAAACCACCGCCTGAACCGTCACCGCAAACAGAGGAGCAGCAAGCGCCGCAGGACATCGCGCAGGCGGCCAGCGCCCCGGCTGCAGCCAGTGCACCCGCGGAGACGGAAACGCTTGCTTCGACCGCAGAAGTCGAAGTGGACCGCCCGCCTCTGCCGAAGAATGCGCAACTCACCTTCGCCGTCTATAAAGGGAGCGGCGGATTCCGCGTCGGCGAGGCGATACACTCGCTTGAGATAGAAGACGGGCGTTACATATTGAATGCGGTGACCAGAACAGTGGGCCTGGTGAGCCTGTTCAAGAGTTTCGAGCTCACCCAGTACAGCAGCGGCAGCTACAACAAATACGGTCTGCAACCGGAACTGTTCTACGAGCAGCGCAAGGACAAGCTGACCACTCTGCGCTACACCGCGGAGTTCGATCATGAAGCACAAGTCGTCCATTTCTCGCAAGGCGGCGAGTTCGTGCTGCCGCCGGACACGATGGATATCCTGAGCGTCATGTACCAGTTCCCGCCCTTGGCGCACACCGAGATCGTCGAAGTCTCGGTCAGCAACGGCCGCAAGATCGAACACTATGCATTCGAGGTCGCCGCCGAGGAAAAGATTAGCACGGCGCTGGGCGAACTGCTCACCGTGCACCTGCACAAGATGCATGGCCCCAACGAAGAGGGGTTGGACATCTGGCTGGCACGCGAATACCGGTTGTTCCCCGTAAAGATACAATTCATCGAAAAGAACGGTGAAGTCACCGGCGAGGCTGTCATCACCGACATCCGCGTGTCGGAAGAAGAAGGAGTAAGAAGCGATGTTGTTAACTGAATACCGTCTCGACCTGGTCATGCAGGCCCTGCGCGCCGCCCTGAAGATGGAACATCCGGCCGATGCCGTGCTGCGCCATTTCTTCCAGGCCGAACGTATCGGCTCCAATGAACGCTCGCTGGTGGCCGAGACGTTGTTCGGTGTGTTGCGCCATCGCCTGTTCCTCGACCACGCCTGCACGATCGACGACAAGGGACAGGCCACCGCGCGGCGCGTGGCTCTTGCCTATTGGGTCAGGTTCGGCGGTTACAACCTGCGCGAACTGGAACCGCTGCTCAAACCCAAGGAAGCCGATTGGCTGGGCAAGGTCAAGAGCATCAACATGAACGACCTGCCGCTTTCCATCCAGGCCGAATTGCCGGACTGGATCGTGGACAAGCTGCGCCCGCAACACAGCGATGCCGAGATCCTCGAACTGGGCCGCTCCATGCAACAACCCGCGCCGCTCGATCTGCGCGTGAATACCCTGCTCGCCGGACGCGACGAAGTACTGCAGTCCTTGCAGGCCGAAGGCATGGACGCACAGGCCACGCCTTACTCGCCGATGGGCATCCGCCTCAAATACAAACCGGCACTGAACAAACACGCGCTGTTCCTCACCGGCAAATTCGAGGTGCAGGACGAAGGTAGCCAGTTGCTGGGCTTGCTGGTGGCACCGAAACGCAACGATATGGTGGTCGATTTCTGCGCCGGCGCGGGTGGCAAGACGCTGATGCTGGGCGCGCTGATGAACTCGCAGGGGCGCTTGTACGCCTGGGATATCTCGGAAAAGCGCCTGACCAATCTGAAGCCCCGACTTAAACGCTCCGGTTTGAGCAATGTGCAACCGCAGCTCATCGCGCACGAGAACGACAGCAAGGTGAAACGGCTGGCCGGCAAGATCGACCGCGTGCTGGTGGATGCGCCGTGCAGCGGGCTCGGCACCCTGCGCCGCAACCCCGACCTCAAGTTCCGCCAGTCGGTACAAAGCGTGGCCGAACTGAACGAAAAACAGACCGCGATCCTGGCTTCCGCCGCACGCCTGCTGAAACAGGGCGGGCGCCTGGTGTATGCCACCTGCAGCCTGCTGCACGAAGAGAACCAGGCCATCGTGGAAGCCTTCCTCGCCGCACATCCGGACTTCAAGCTCGTCCCCGCCGGCGAAGTGCTGGCGCAGCACAAGATCGAGCTGGAGATGGGCGACTACCTGCAACTCACTCCACAGCGGCACAATACCGACGGTTTCTTTGCCGCCGTACTGGAACGTTCGGCTTTATAACAGTCGCATCGCGCCCTCCTGATATGGAATAATATCTCGATAAGTGGCGCTGGGTGAGCTCGGCTCATACCTGGAAAAGAACAAGGCTATCGGGGGCAGTATGAGCAACAAACCAATATCCATCGCGATATTGAGCAGCTTGTTTACCACCGCGATCTGGGGCGGCGCAGCCTTGGCAAACGAAGAAGCCTGGCCGGAACTCAATCTGGGCGACCTGATGAAAGTCGGGGTCGAATCCGCCTCGCGCAAAAGCCAGTCTGTCTCCAACACCTCCGCCGCCGTCTTCGTCATCTCGGCATCCGACATCAAACGCTCCGGCGCACTGACCATCCCCGAACTACTGCACCTCGCCCCCGGCGTCGAAGTCGCCCGCCTCGGCAACAACAAGTTCGCCGTGTCGATCCGCGGTTTCAACGGACGCATGGCCAACAAACTGCTGGTGCTGGTTGACGGTCGTTCGATCTATAGTTCGCTCTACGGCGGCGTGATCTGGGAGGCGGAGAATCTGCCGCTCGAAGAGATCAACCGCATCGAAGTCATTCGCGGCTCCGCCGGCCAAGCCTGGGGCTCGAACGCAGTCAACGGCGTGATCAACATCATCACCAAACGCGCACAAGATACCGAAGGCTGGCTGGTCGACACCCACGGCGGCACCGAGACCGGCAAGGCGGGACTGGCATTGCGTTACGGCAGCAAGCAGGAGGACGGATCGGCCCTGCGCGTCACCGTGAACGAGCAACGGCGCGACGGCGGCAAGGAAGCCAGCGGCAAAGAGGCACAGGACTACTGGAACGACACCTCGCTGACCTTCCGCTATGACCGGCCGGACGGCATCGACACGCGCTGGTTCTTCAGCGGCCGCGTGTTCGACTCGCATTCGGACGAGACCTGGATGATCCCCACCTTCGCTCCGGCGGCGATGTACGACATCACACAGTACGGTGCGACCCGCATCACCCCGTTCGTTTCCAGAAGGAACGGCGGCGACCTGCTCGGCCGCTTCGAACAGAATACCGATGGCGGCGGCGAAGTGCGTGTGCAGACCTACTTCGAGAAGTTCCAGGGTGATGTACCCGGTGCCAGCGACAACCACACCACCTTCGACATGGATGCGCAGCACCGCTTCCCGCTGGGCGAGTCGCACGACATCGTCTGGGGCGGCAACTGGCGCCAGACCGAGCACCGGAACTACATGCAACCCGGCGGCTTCTTGACTGCATCACGCACTGATACCACCGTCAACCTGACCAGCCTGTTCGCGCAGGACGAACTGACGTTGGTGCCGCGCACGTTCACCGTCCAGGCCGGACTCCGCGTCGAACGGCAGACCTTCGGCGGCACCTCGCCGCAGCCTTCCGTGCGCGCGCTGTGGACGCCGAGCGAGCAGCATTCGTTCTGGCTGTCCTGGTCGAAGACGGTGCGCTCGCCCAGCGTGGTTCAGCAAACGATGGGAGCCTATGCCGTCGCCATCCCCGCATCCGGCCCCGGCACACTGCCGGTGCTGGCCTTTGCCGCTCCGCCCGAGCAATCCGGATTCGGCAATGAGAAGGTACGCACCCTAGAACTCGGCCACCGCGCACAATGGACACCGGCATTCTTTTCCGACTTGAGCGCTTATGTCAGCAAATACGAGGGTGTCTTCGGCATGGTAGGCACGACCACGAGCGCCAACGCGGCAGCCGGTTTCACCGGGTTGCCCGTCGACCCTGCCTGCACGGCCGTGCTGACCAACTTCGGCCTTACCGGTGGCCCCGGACTCTGCGTCACCCATCTCTACGGCAACGCCCTGCCGGTGCGTACCCGCGGCCTTGAACTCGCCACCGAATGGAACCCGTTGACTGCCTGGCGCCTGCAACTCAACGCCTCGCGCATGTGGGTCGATGCCGGTGCGGATACGCCCTATGCCGCCAACACACTGCTGTATGGCAGCAGTCCGAAATATCAGGGTTCGCTGCGTTCGTCCTACAATCTCACTCCCGACCGCCAGTTCGACTTCTGGCTGCGCCGCATCGGGGGCCTGGCCCACGCCAGCGATTACGGCGGCGCATCGGCGATGACAGCGGTCGCCGCGCGCACCGAACTCGACCTGCGCTTCGCCGAGCACGTCACCAATTCGCTGGAACTCTCGCTTACATTCCAGAACCTGCTGTCGAAGAACGAGATCCAGTTCCATCCGGATTACATGCCCTCGCTCACAGTCGTGCCGCAACGCACCATCTATCTGAAGGCGCTCTGGCATGACATGTGAACGGCCCCTCAGGCTCCAGCCTTCACCTCGGGCCACCTGATCGCCGCATTAGAAACACGGCGCTCCCTTTCTGCAGTGGCCCATACCGACGGCGTCTGGCTCGCAGGCTCAACTGCTCCGCAGACCAAGCCTGAAGATGTATCATAAGCATTTGGCTGTTCCTTAATTACCATCCGCATTTTGCCGTGACCGAAACACCCGAGGACAGATGCATCACATGAACCACCTCGCATCAGATGCCCATAACGAGCATTTCATCAAAGCCGTCACCGAACTCGGCGACACCCGCAAGATCGTCGCCAACTGCGACATCCATTCCGAGAGCGGGATGAAGCTGGTGGCCGCCGGAGTTCGCATCACCAGCAGCCTGTATGACAGCCTGGTCAAACACAAACTCCTGCCGCAACTGGAAATGGCCGTTTCGATGGAAGATTCGCTCGATAACAACGCGATCCTGTCCGACATTCACGAAATCTCGCTCAAGAACGATAAGTTGAAGGTGATTCTGGAAAAGATCGATGAAACCTCCTCATACCAGAAGATCGTCCGCAGCATCCCGCTCCCCGTGCCGCTGGCATTCAAACTGACAGTGGCGCGCGAGAAGTACCGGGATATCTACGAGCACAGCCTGCTGCTGACCGTGATGTGCCTGTATCTGTCCATCTGCGACAAGAAAACCCTGCAGGAGAGGCAGTGGATCACCACTGCGGCCCTCTTCCACGACATAGGCCTGTTGCACATCGACCCTGCACTGCTTGATCCATCCCACCAGATGAGCAACGAGGAACGGCGTCATCTCTACGCCCACCCGCTGACCGCGTACCTGCTGCTAAGCGAGTTCCCGGAATTGAACGGCGAGATTGCGGAAGCTGTGCTTGAACATCACGAACGCATGGATGGCCGGGGTTATCCCCGCGGCCTGCACGGCGAGAAGATCAGCCGCTATGGGCAGATCCTGGCCGTTGCCGAATTGGTCGCCAAGTCGTTCGACTCCGATCAAGCCAACAGTCAGTGGAAGAAACTCGATGTGATACTCAAGCTAAACTCGAAGCAGTATGGAGCCGGACTGATCGGTCATCTGACCACACTGCACAATCTGCTGCCTCGGGCTGAGTCAGCCAACGACTACGATGCCGACACCCTGATCGCCAGCGTAAAACTGATCTCCATGTTGTTCGATGATTTCGACCAGCATGCCGATGCAGCGGTCAGTGATCCGGTCATCGGCTTTGCCACCAAAAGACTGGTTTCGCTGCGAGTGGATCTGCTGTCGGCCGGCTTCGACCCGCATGAACCCGACAGCCTGATACAGATGTTGGGCAGCGATCAGGAGTCCGTGCAGGATTACGCCCACTTGCTCGAAGAAGCCGTCTGGCAATTCAAGTCATTGCTGCTGGAAGTGGCACGCCTATGGCCCGAGAAGGCGGAGCAATGCACCCAGCAAAAAAACTCGGACGCTGGATGCAAATGGATGAGCGAACTCAACTTCAAGCTGCTTGCCGCCAAGAGCTGACCCGGCACCGGATTCGTCGCTCCCGCGACTCTCCAGAGCGGTCAATGCAACGCCTGATTCACCTTCGTCACATCCTCTTCCACCAGCCCGCCCACGGCCGCCTTCAGGCGTAACTGACTGATCAGGTAGTTGTACTCGGCCTGATACAGATCGCGCCGGGTGGCATACGCCTGTTGCTGCGCGTTCAGCACATCGAGGTTGGTGCGCACACC